>ERZ779624.37-NODE-37-length-65772-cov-34.457796_pt1 | contig 65772 bp, 73 predicted proteins | sample MGYA00514190_ERZ779624 | MGnify/ENA primary metagenome ERZ779624 (study PRJEB29562, sample SAMEA4376706) | mouse gut metagenome | isolation source: Cecum | study: EMG produced TPA metagenomics assembly of the A DSS colitis mouse model was used to assess the... | reverse complement strand
CTCCATTTCCTAAAAGGGTCCTTTTAGTTCAGTGACCGGCACAGGTTTCCTGTGCGTATGACTGTAAATGGGGATAATAAAAAAGAAAAGCCCGGCATTTCTGCCGGGGGATTACGGATAGTGTTAAATTATTTTTCTACTTTATGGAAAATTCCCATAAGGAAGCTGTAAAAAAGAGAATTTGAGGAGGAAAACAGAATGAAATCTATCTGCGGAATTGATTGTACGAACTGTGAATTATGCAGCACTTGTAACGGATGTGCAGCAACAGAAGGGCAGCCTTTTGGGGCGGAATGCCTTGTTGCACAGTGCTGTAAAAAAGGGAAAACATCGTTAAGCGAATTAAAAGAAAAGCTGATTGTGGCCTTCAATACGCTGCAGATTCCAGATATGGAAGAAGTAACAGAGCTGAATGCGCTGAAAGGTTCCTTTGCGAACATTGAATATACCCTTCCAAACGGCCAGACCGTAAAGTTTTGGGATGATAACAGGATTTATTTAGGGAATCAGCTTCATAAAAAGGACAGCGACAGATGTTATGGAATTATTGCTGATGAGAAATATCTCATGGTATCTGAGTACAGCGGCTATGGAACTGATGCGTAAATAATTGCATTCAAACGTTGGAATAAAATAGAGAAAAGCGGAATGATTGAAAGAGTATAATAATTTAGCCATTCCCTTTTTGCTCTCTCGATATTACACACTCGCCGATTTGATTCGGCGCCAGAGGGGCAGTCTGCAAGCCATACAATATTTGTGGCAGGAAGTCATGCAAACAAACTTTGAAGCCCAAACACAATATGGTGCTCCAATCATATTTATCGAGGGAAGAAATGACAACCATGTATCCTCTGCTCTTGCGAAGGAATACTTCGACCGGATTGAAACAGAAAAACAGGTTTATTGGTTTGAGGAATCCTGTCACTTTCCTCAATGGAGCGAAAGCGACAGGTTTAATAAGCTAATTTGCAATTTGCTTACATAACAAATAATAATTTAGTGCGTCTTAATGCTATCAGGTAAAGACGACAAATCGTTAAGTTGAGATGGAGATGAAGAACTAATATGACAGATATTTACGACTTGGTGCCAAATAATAAATTTGATAGTTCCAATATAGAGAGGCTAAAACACCTCACTGACAATGAGATTGAGCCGATATTACCCTCTCTTTTGGAGTGGATACAGGACTGTAATTGGCCTGTTGCTGGTGATATTTTGCCGGTGCTGGCTTTACACCAATCAGCTCTGACCCCCTTAATTCATAGAATTTTAAGTCCACATGAAAAAGACGAAATATGGAAGTATTGGATTATTACCTGTCTGGCACCTCTTTTTTCTGATAAGAGCATAAATTGTATTCTCTCAGATATACAAAGGATTGCAAAAAAACCTACACAGGGCGAATTAAGAGAAGAAGTACAAGAAGCTGCTGTTACCTTTTTGCAGAATAGGCTATCAAAAACAAGTCGATAACTTTCAGTTTATCGGTAATTTATGCAGAACAAGAAATTGAAATCTTGTACAGATGGGGATTATGCAGATGAATTGGATTTTCCGCTGCCGGAAGGTTTTCACTTTGTAAACCCCCAGGACATTGACAGGACAAACGTGGGCAAATGCTGTTTTAAAGGTTTTGACCATGAGCAGTGTGAAGGTCCGTGGAATCATCAGTATGAGCAGCACAATTATATACTGAGCACCGCGCCGCACGCAACGCCGGAACTGGATGTGGTTATTGCAGATGAGTCGGGAGAATATGCCTGCTATGCAGGGATGTGGTGGACACCTGAAAATCGCCTGGCATACATGGAACCTCTCTGCACCATTCCTGAATACCGGCATAAAGGTCTTGTGGCGGCGGCATTATCTGAAATGTATCGGAAAACCAAAGCATTAGGCGCAACACATATGACAAGCGGTTCCGGCAGATTTTATCAAAAAACAGGATTCCAAAATGCCGTAAAATGGACATTCTGGGAAAAATAATGTATAAGGACTGCTTAATTTATTGAACTTTTGCATGACCCACACAACAAAACGGACGCATCACATCAGTTAGTCGATACGCCCGTTTTGCTTTCCCATATATGGCATCCGCCCTAATTTAATTTCTCCAGGTTTTCATTCATCTTTTTCAGGATAGAATCCTTTTGGTCTGATGTTACGGTCTTATCTTTTACGGCCTGGTCCAAAAGCTTTGTTACATCCTCAATATCCTTTTTATAGTTTTCCGCTGTCAGTTCCTCAGCGCTTTTTACCAGATCCGGCCTCATAACAATCGTCGGATTGAAGGCAACGATAGTAGTTTCTGTGGATACGGTAAAAGCGCCTTTGTAAATGACAAATTCACCTTTTCCGTTATCCGCCTTCAGTTTGGCCAGGTCCGCTTCCATGGCCTTGACATCGGCATGGTCTGCGCCCATGTATTTTTTAATCTGGTTGATGGATTCCTCGTATTCTTCCGGGGTATAAAGCTCAAAAAGCCCTCCCAAAGTAAGATCCTCCGCCGGGTTCTGAACTTCCTGGGCCCAAACCGTGGATACCTGCGGGGCAGGCGCTGCTCCATAGGCAGTCTGTCCGGCAGCCATAAGCATAAGACACATGATTCCTGAAGCTGTAAGGTTTCTCTTTGTACGATGGAACATGGTATAAATCCTTTCTTTTTATTATTTGATCTTCACAGGTGCGCACCTTTTGAAAAAGACAGACTACCATGATAGTCCGTCTAAACAATAGACTATCATAGTAGTCCGAGTGCGTCAACGAATATTTTCTGACGAATCTCTTAAGAATTCCGATTACAGCCCGCTTTTTTAATTGGGATAGAAATTTACCACCATAAAAGTAAGCATTACATCCTGCTCATTGATATAGGTGTGCTTGACAGACGAGTCAAAAACAAGAGCGTCACCGCTGTTTAGCGTATAATTTCCCATCTCTGTGTGCAGCGTTTCCCGGCTCGTTTCGCTGAAATGGATATGTATGTCAAAGGTGGTATTTCCTATCCGCTTCACAAGATCGGGCTTCACATCCAGAAGGGCGGTGGTGTGGCTGGTCTTGCTGGTGTCTTTGTTCATAGACTCTCCTTTGCAAAAGCCATTGAAAGAATACATGATGTGTTCCTTGTATGCTTTTGTTGCATTATTTACTTTTTCTTCTGTTGAATTTTTCTTTTGCAAAATCATAGGATTCTTGTATCATTGCTTTGAAATCCTCAAAGGTCTTATCAGAGGGATTTAAAACACATACCCAGCTCATCCATGCGTAGACAGGGTGGGGAATAATGGTATCTAAAACGGTAAAATCATAATCCATTTTTACGATTTTTCCAGCAGGCGGACGCTCTGGAATATACCCAAATTTTTTAATAAAGGTCTGTTTCCTTAAACCGACATTCACACGATATACATTATCACGGTTCAACATAGAGCCTTTATCATTATCACCGTCTTTTTCTTTAACAGTTAAAACATATACTCCCCGTTTCAAAACTCCGTTTGGATTATAAAAAATCCCTCGTTCTCCCCAACTTTCTACCAATACAACATCTTTCAAATTAGACTGGCAGTAGGAAAGAATATCGTTTGGTGTCATGCCATTTCCTCCAAATGGAACATCATTGTTCCCTCGTCTGCTAAAGCAGAACAATACTCCTGAAATTCCGTAACCTGCGGCAACTTTTCCAAAGCCCCCTGTGCTGCCTCCATTGATGCCCACCAAATCATTTCAACCCATTTATCCTGCTTTAAATCCTTTGTTAATGACCGTTTTACAAATCCGGCAATATCTTTTTCAAGCACCTCATTCAATTTGTGATACATTCGTAAAAAATGTTCCTCGGTCACTTCTTGGTTTGTCTGAAAAATAACCATTTCAATCACGTTTTTATTCATAACATCTTGTCCTTTCGTTTGAGTATCATATTGCATTTGGTACATAGATAGTCTATCATGGAATAGTGACAACGGCTGTCACCATTCGGAAAGGAGTTTTTAAAAATGTCAAAAGCAGAACGGCTTATTGAAATGATGATAACGATAAATGCCAAAAAGGATTTTACAGTAGGCGAATTAGCAAAAGAATTTTCTGTGTCAAAGCGAACAATACTCCGTGATTTGCAAGAATTAGAACAGGCTGGATTCCCCCTTTATTCCGAAGTCGGTGCTGCTGGCGGGTATCACATTTTGAAAGAGCGCATTTTGCCGCCTATCACTTTTTCAGAGAATGAAGCCAAAGCTATATTCTTTGCCTGTCAAGCCTTGAAATTCTATCACGATTTACCTTTTGAACAGGAAACAATATCTGTTTTGAAAAAATTTTTGAACTGTCTGCCCTTAGATATACAAAGCAGTATTACACAAATTCAAAATAGTGTAGTATTTTGGATTCCAGACAGGCATTGCGATTCACCACTACTTAAATCAATGTTTCATATTGTCGTTAATCACCATTCAGCAACAATACAGTATTCATCAACACATTCTGAAAGTATACGCACAATTATACCGATTGGGCTATATGCTATGAATGGGCTTTGGTATTGCCCTGCATATTGCACCGTTGCTAATCAAATCAGAGAGTTCCGTATTGACCGTATAAAGGAAATAATAGAGGAAAAACCATATCCTAAAGGGAATTTTCCTGTTCCTGCGTCCATTCAAGAATATCTCGAAAGGTTAGAAATCGGAAATGATTACCACATAAAGATTCAGCTAACCGATATAGGTGTTAAACGCTGCGAAACTGAATTTTTACTGGCAAGGGGATTAAAAACATTCCCAACAGGCGGCGGTATCATCGACATGGAAATACGTCATACAACCTTGGATTGGGTTGCCGATTATTTCCTGCCATTTGGAATCAATGCAACTGTCTTAGAACCACCAGAACTTGTGGAGCTAATGAAACAAAAGATATACGAATTACATCAGCATTATTGTAGGTAAGCTTCCCTATAACCCTATTATACTTATCGGTTCAATTATATTATCAGCCACATCCAGTGGTTATTCATTGACATCAACAGGCTACTATCAAAAAATGTATAAAGAAAGCCTTGTCAAAAGCGGCACTCATAAAAAGCATAGGATTGTTTTCGGGAAACGGCGTAGCTTCGGCTATGCCGTTTCTCCGTTTTTCAGATCATTGAGCAGGGAGTACTTCCACAAGGCCATAGGAAATATCAATCTGCTGTCGGAAAATTTTCCGTTGGCATTATCTTTGTAAACATGCTTTATGGAATAGAATTCACTACATCAAGGATTTCTTCCGCAGAAAGGTCATCTGGGGAAACCCCAATATACACATCCTCATAAGCAAAATGAAAGATTCCATTGTCGTCTTTTGTTTCTAAATATTCTCGCAAATCCTCAAAAGAGTAAATAGGTTTATTTGTCCTTGGCTCATAGTCCATAATGAGAACAACAAAACTTGAACCAAATAGGCTTGGGTCTGCAACCGCAACTCCGCCATCATCGTTAGCGGGAGCCGTTGTTATTTCATCATTGCCTGTCATCTTCCATTTCCATACCTCCTTTGCCCCCAGATAGAGTTCTTCATCTATCTACTCGAAAAATAATCGTTTAAGTCACAGTCATTTTGAAAAAATTAGAAAACCGAACAACGGCCTTACATCCCGAAGCACAGTCGCCCCATGTTAGCGTTTGTAGAACGAACAGGGTACAGGACATATAAACAGCCAGAGGCTGTCGCAAGTTGACAGCCCCTGGTTATGGAATAAATATGTGATTCGCTCAAAGCAATCGAAACGTGTTTTTATGATAATCAATGACCCCATCGCGCTTCATATAGGACAGCTCTCGTGAAAGCGCGCTACGTTCCACGTTAAGATATTCAGCCATAGCGTTTCTATTCATGGGAATGGTAAATGTTCTTTTTTGTTGTTCGCGGAACATCCGCCATAAATGTTCTCTATACCACAGCTATTAACAGCCCTTTTAGGCGGCGGTGTCGCGCTGCTGGTACTTTCGCCATTAAAAAAGCTTAACTGATGCAAAGCGTGGGTATTATGAAAAGCAAAAACAGCCACGGCGATACCTCCTTAGATACCGCCGTTAGGCCGCCTTAATCAAAATTTAGACTTTTCTCTCTCGTCCATGCCCTCAAACTGCACTTGATTTTCGTCAATTGTGATTGTGATTAGATCGGTACTATATTCATCAGCTAAAGAAACCATTTTCGTTACGACATCGCGCTCGGTCAGCGTCAGCAAATCATCCAGCGGGGTTTCATTCCAAAAGGCTTCTATGGCACTGACGATACCGCCGATAGCGTAATCACGCTCGCCAATCGTCAAGCGATCTTTGTCTGCGATGTGATAGGAAAACTGATACCACAAATTACACCAGGCGCCATAGCCCCCGTCTTCCGTATCTTTTGAAAGGATGGTTCCAGCAAACCACGGATCTTCCTCCGGGCGTCCGGTATTCAGGCTTTGTATCATACGGAAATTTTCTTCACCGGAAAGCGTCCTCGTCAACGTCACAAAAGCACGTTCCTCCGCCGAGAGTTCCACCCGGTAATCATTTCGTGCGGCATCCTCCCCAATCCGATCCCATCCGTCAAGGTTTTCGTTAGCCCATTCCAGCAAGGCAGCATTAAAATCAGCCACGGTCATCTGTTGGTAATCGGGGGTTTTGAGAGCCAATAGTGAGGCATACTCCTCACTTGTGCCATATCCGTACTGGCGCGGCTCTTGTTCATTGAAGCCGGGATCATCAGTACTGGCGGGCAGGGTATCTACATAGCCAGAAAGCGGCATAAACCAAAATTGAATGGAAAGTTGCAGACATTTAAGGCTGTGCGCCTGGGCAATGCCCTCAATTTTTGATTGAAGCGCCGCCGTCTGATCTCCTTGGAGTTCTTCCAAAGACATTCCCTGTAAAAGCGCTGGCATGGCATTTGCAACGCCGAGCCGCGCATCGTTGTACTCCCGGACGGTCAGCGTGTCTGCATCCAGTATCGTCATCGTGAGTTGATATTCCAGTGTCGCGTTGTCTGATGCCACATAATTTGTCGTTGCATAGCCGCCGAAGTCTCTTTCCTGCCATCTTTCGGCAATAAGCGGTTCTAACACATTAAACAGGAATGAGGCGGCTTCATTGTTGTCTTTCAAATCATAAAGCGTTCGGTCCTGTGAAAAACGCTCCAGAAGCTCTCTATATTCGACTGTATCAATCAATTCAAAAATCTGTGTCCGAAACTCGGAAACGGTCATATCCTCATAACCGTCAAGCTGTAACGCAAACAGCTTGTTATATTCTTCGTTGGTAAAGCCAGTATTAGGAACAGGGCTTAACCGATTATTTCCTGCTGCGGCAGAAGTGGCAAAAGCAATCGCGACTCCAGCAACCAAAACAACCGCAACACATGTGGCAATCAACGATGTTTTCTTGATTTTCATAATAGCGGTCACTCTTTCTTCAATGGCGTTTTTGCTAAAGCTGTTACATAGCGGGGTCAGACCGCTTTTTGTTTCCTCCATACTGATAAGCATCCGCGCATAAATCGACTTGTTTCCCGTTCCAAAAAGCCGAACAACCACCTCATCACAGGAAAGTTCAATATCACGGTTTGCCAGGATATACATAGCCCATACCAACGGATTAAACCAGTGGATGCAGAGTGCCACAACCAAAACCAGCTTCGTGAAAGCGTCAAAACGCCGGATATGAACATACTCATGGGCCAAAACGTATGGAAGCGATTTTGTATCATTCCAGTCTGTACCCTTTGGCATCAAAATCACAGGCCGGAGAAAGCCGTAGGTGAGAGGGGCGCAAATCCGGCTGGACTGCCTAATGGCGATTTGACGCTTTATTTTATGTGTAATGAGCCAGCTTTTTACAAAATCATTCTCCACAGGCAGAGAGGTCTGAAACTCCCGACGGCATCGGATATACGAAATTGCAAAAAACAGGAAACAGATAAGTGCGCCAACAGCCCAAATGACTGTCCATATGGAAATGGAGCTTCCCGTTTCATTGATACCGGCTGTACTTGGGAGCATCGTCATAGCCTGGGTCGGAGTGACCGGGATAAAGTTTGCAACGGGGGTCTGCTGTACCGCTTGCATAGCGGATGTCCTATGGCCTATGACCGAATAAAGGCTAAACATGGACGGTAAAGATAATGGGATCAACAAGCGCAATAGCGCAACCCCCCATAGTGCCAAAAAGGTCTTTTTCGGCAGTCTGTTAATTGCCAGCGCACGAATGACAACAATCGCTAAAATTAAAATGGCACCGGAAAAACTCATTTGCAGTAAGCTCATAGTTACCTCCTCATTCTAAATCGCCAACAATCTGTTTCAACTTTTCGATCTGTTCAGCGGAAAGTTTCTTCCTGCCGAGCAGAGCCGCAAATAGCTTATCAGCAGAACCGTCATAGACTTTATTGATCAGTTCGTTGGTTTCCGCCTCTTGGACGGACTCTTTCGGTATCAAGGCGCGGCACATAAAGCCCGGCTCGGAGCGTTCAATCGCCCCTTTTTTGATGCACCGCTTTATGAGAGTATAGGTCGTGTTTACATTCCAGCCCAACCGCCCGGTCAGTTGTTTAGCAATCTGCTTTGCCGGAATGTCCCCCTCTTTCCAGAGCACCTCCATTACTTTCAATTCAGAGTCAAAAAGTTTTACAGCCATCAAACAGGAACTCCTTTCATAAGACACCAGTAGTATTTTTAAAATTAAACTACCACAGTCTTAATGCTTTGTCAATACTACTCGTGTCTTAAATCTTCCAAATATAAAATAATCGGTAGTATGAAATACCAGGCGCAAATGAGAGGCCCAGGGAATGACGCAGCTGCGTCCTCACTTTTTGCTGCGTGTGCAACAGGAAGCATGATCGGCGAGGAAACGGGATTTACCGGTATGCTCTTAGCCTCGCTTATTGGCGCAATTACGTTAATCCCCGTAATGATTGCGTTTCCCATTGTTGCGGAACTTTTAAAAAAACGGCGCAGGACTTACACAAATGGCGGTATTTGTTTCCGCACTTACTACGGTTGGGATCATCACAATCCTGGTAGAGGTAAAATATCTGGGCAGGAAAACAGCCATTCTCCGGAATGTACTTGCGTTTCTATTCTCTTTTATCACCGCTTACTTAATGGGGGTTTTTCTCAAATGAAAACGGCTGTTCCTCTATATGCGCTGCTGCCTGTTGCCGGAGTGCTGTTAAAAAAGGGATGCAGGGTTTCAAACGTGCTGATTTTTCTTTGCGCAAGCGCAAGTATCCATATTCCCCTGCTCTTTTTTGAAATATCCTCTTTGGGAGCGCCATTTACACTGTTCAGCCATATCCAGCGGTTATTCATTGACATCAACAGACTACTGTGATAGTGTATAGGAAATGTACGATAAAGAACACACAATGAATACGAGGTAAACACGGATATGGAGAAGACACTGTTTGATTCAGAACGAAAAGTAATGGAAGTAATCTGGAAAGAAGGAGACGTGACAGCCAAACAGATTTCCCTGACCTTACGTGATACCATCGGCTGGAATAAGAATACCACCTACACAGTCATTAAAAAATGTATCCAGAAGGGCTTTATTGAACGCCTGGAACCGAATTTTGTCTGCAGAGCTCTCCTTTCCAAAGACCAGGCGGTTCAGGATGATACCAGGGAATTTGTAAACCGTGTCTTTGACGGCTCCGTCCCCCTGCTGTTTTCATCCCTGCTTTCTCAGAAAGCCCTCTCAAAGAAGGAACTGGAGGAATTAAAACGAATAATTAATGAAATGGAGTAAGCCTATGAACCTGCTGCAGATGAGCCTTTCGGCTTCCGTTCTGATCCTGATTGTCATAGCATGCCGGAAGTTCTTTTCCGCCAGAATACCCAGAACCACTTTTTCGCTGCTCTGGCTGCTTGCCTGGTTGAAGCTGATGATTCCCGTACCAGCGGGCTTTCCTGTGCCTGCGGCCCATCAGTTAGGGAAAAAAATGCCGGATATCACCGTAGCTTTACCCCTTTCGGCGGGAACCTGGCAGACAGCCGAGGCCGGGCCGGACTTCGGATGGAATCTCCTTAAAATCCTGTGGCTTTGCGGCGCTGTATCTGTCAGCCTGTATATCGCTTATCTTCATGCCGCCAGTATGAAGAAATACCGCACAGCAATTCCTCTTAAGGAATCTTCCTGGATTCCCATGTGGCTGGAGCAGAAACGTTCCTTCCGCAGAATTACCGTCCGGGTTTCGGACGAGATTGCTTCCCCCTTAACCTATGGTATCTTCTTCCCGGTAATCCTGCTTCCAAAACAGTCCGACTGGGCGGACAAAGAGAGCATGAAGCTGATCCTGAAACATGAAGCAGCCCACATCCGGCACCTGGATGCACTGAAAAAGCTGTGCCTGACCATATCCTGCGTCTGCCACTGGTTTAACCCTCTGGTATGGCTCATGGCTGCCCTGGCCTGCCGGGATATGGAACTGGCCTGTGATGAAGCCGTAGTCCGGGCCGTTGGAAGAGAAAACCGAAAGCTCTATGCCGATTTACTGGTAGAACTGGAAGCAAAGAGAGCCGGAATCAATCTTCTGACTTCCGGTTTTGGACAAAGTCTTATGAAAGAACGTATCAATCATCTCATTCACATGAAAGAAAAAAAATCCTTTACGGGAATCATGCTGACTATCGCTGCCACCATAAGCTGCGTCGCAGTCTACGGCGCCGTTCCTTCTGGCGCTTTTTCCATGAAATCCCTGAAGAATGACCCGACCCTTGGAGGGATTTTTGAACTGTACTCGGTGGAAGAGTATCAAAGGATTGTAGATACTGTAAAAGAGGACAGAGGGGAGGGAGATCTGGATGCCTTAGCCATGGAACGGGACCTGGAGCGTCTGAAAGCTGACAACGGAAAAGGGGAATTTGTCATCTATAAAGGCGCGTTTATGGTATCCACGGAAACCATGGTGGTCGCTTTCAACCCAACCATTGTCATGCGGCCGGAACTTGTAAGCCGGAATACACCTCTGACTGCTGAAACTTACCAGAATGATATAAAAGATGTGACAGAGATTCTGGAAGACGCAGTGGCAGACGGATTTTTAACAGAAACCCAGAAAAAAAGAGTGTTAGACAAAATGGAGGAGAATCTGGCCGGACTGGAATAAGCACCGAAAATGATCCTCCATTTTGAGACTGCTGGCTCCCTGCCCAGTCTTAAAAGAAACTTAAAAATATTTTTCAGTAAACAAGGGGGGATATAGGTTTTGGAAGTGCAGAATCATTGGAGGAATGTTACACAAAGACCATTTCATATTTTATCAGATTGCGGAAAAATTGATGTGCGCTGCGCGTCAGTTAGGATATCGCCAGAAATCGGAACACTGGGATATGTAGTACGATTTCGCAAACGAATTGGATTACCCACTGCCAAAAGGCTTTCACTTTGTAAACCGCCAGGATATGGATATGGAAAAAGTGAGCAAATGCTGTTTTAAAGGGTTTGACCATGAACAGAGCGAAGGCCCATGGAACCACTCTGTACCATACCCGAATACCGGCATAAGGGTTTCGCCTCTGCCGCTTTGACAGAAATGTATCGGAGAACAAAGGCATTAGGCGCAACCCATATGACAGGCGGATCGGACGAATTTTACAAGAAAATTGGATATCTTTCTACTGTAAAATAGACATTTTGGGAAAAACAATAATACTGGCTATAAAAACTGCTTTTGAAAATTTAGAAGATTCTCCTCTTCAGGTCTTCCCGAAATCGGTCAATGGAAGTAAAATCGGAAAAGAGGGCAGAATCAGAAATCTCAGTGATGGAGGAAAATATAATATGTTAAGATCAATGATGCAGGTATTTGTAAAAAACAGCATGGAAGCAGTGGCACTTTACCAAAAGGCTTTTGATGCCGAACTCCTATGCGCTTACCCTGACGGCAGCGGCGGCTATATGCATTCCGAACTGAACGCCTATGGACAAATACTGGCTGTTTCGGAAATTTCTGAGGATGTTACTATAGGAAATACGATGATGTTCTGTTTCCATCTTGGAGAAGGCCATGAAAACCAGATCCAAAAAGCTTATGAAGTACTGAAAGAAGGCGCATCAAATGATACCCCTGTCGGCCCATGTGATTATAGTCCATGCCAATTTAAGCTCATTGATAAATTCGGCGTGTGCTGGTGTCTTTTTGTATGAGGGAACAAGGATAACCGCTGGCCTTCTCCAATGGTCTTTGATAATCTTTATTTTCCAATCCGATACTGATACTCCGGGATATTAAAAATTCCGTCATCCAGTATCCGGTTCTCCAGATACTGGATATCTCCGTTTTCTGAGAGCCTGACCGTAAGTTCATGGGTTATGACCGCATCATTGCATAAAATCATCTGGCATACCGCATCCACAGTCAGGGTAAATGTTCCATCTTCATTTTCCCTGATCTGTGTTACCTCGGGAACAGAAGTACCGAAGAAACTGGGTGCGTAATTTCCGCACCCCAGTCTCTCCCATCGGTAGACTTGACGCCCTTCATCAAACACGGCCCACTGCCGAATCTCCTCCCTGGAAACCGAAAGGTAATCCATAATGATCTCTTCAAACTCTTCTGCCGGTATCCCATGGGGATACTGCTCCGGTTCAAACCGCCTGTCATATTTCATCCCATAAAAATATTCATAAATCCCGTTATAATCCAGTTTATCCAGGCTCTCCCTGTCCCAGTTGGAACATAACAGGTTATTTCCCTGATACCCCAATGGAAGCACACATTTTTCGGACATTTCACGGCACTCCTGTGGCAGGGGCCTCACTCTGACCAGGCAGCTTCCATCAACAATCTCCGATACTTCCGGAGGTTCCGGTACACATAATTCATAGCAGAAATATCCTTTTTCCCAACGCCCTTTTTTGTCATTATCTTCCCTGCTCTCTGCCAAAGAAGGTTCTTCCCTGCCTTCTATGGCGCCGGACAGTGAAAACTCCTCCTGCTTTTTTCCTCCACAGGCACACAAAAATCCTGCCATCATTATAATAATAGTCTGGATATATATTTTTCTTATTTCCATGGAAATCCTTCCTTTATTTCATTTCATATACGTTGGGAATGTCCAGCTCCTTTTTCTCTATGGAATTGGATAAATAACGGAATGTCCCGTCATCAAAGGGCTGAACGGTTATGATGTTGGTAAACGCACGGTCGGAGTTATAATCCGGCCATACCCCATCTACAAAGAGGGTCAGCGTTCCGTCCGGGTTCTCCTTATCCCCCACCACTTCCCCAAAAGGCGGATACGGGCTGGAAAAGATCATTTCATACGGATAGCTGTCTGTGTCTGCGCGGTAACCGCATATCTCCCTTATCCGTTCCTTTGTGACCGGAAAATACGTGGTCATGATCCGTTCATAGACCTCTGCAGGTATCTCCCCGTTTTCCGGCCGCAGAATTTCTCCCGTATCCATGTGGTACAGGTCTTCAAACATGCATGGCATCAGGATATCCTCCACGTTGCTGCTGTCCCATTCCGTTACAAGGACATTGTAATTGACATAGCTAAGTCCGTCCAGATATTTTTCTGTCAACTCCCTGCACCGGTCAGAAAGCGGGGCTGCCCGCCAGAACTGGCGCAGGCTGGAATGGTAGAGCTGTACCGTATAGGCGTAAATAAAATATCCCTTTTCCGTCAGTTTTATCTCCGCAATATCACTGACAGCAGTAGATATGATTTCCGGTACGCCCCCTTCCCTCCATCCGATCTGCACATAAAAGGTCTGCAGGTTTCCTTTCCTGTGTATAAACGTATAAGCACCAATCAGCCCATCCAGATTCACGTCAAAAATAGTAACCAGGCTGTCCTGCCCTTTCAAATAAGCAGAATAAAAGTCCCGGACATTGTTATGGTTTTCCATATTTGCCCCGTCAGTAATACTTACATATCCGGCCTCTCCCAGCATGGATACCACCCGGTTCCTCTGCTCCCCGGAGAAATCCCTGACCGTATAAGTATAGGGCGCATCTTCCTCTATTGCTGCATACCTGTATACCTCCTGCAGCTGCTTGACAGCCGACAGGGCACTGTTTTCCAGTTCTTTTTCTTCAGCTTCACTGAGCAGGCTGTCCGGCTCTTCTAAAAAATATGGTGATGGCAATGCTTCCTGTGGTTCTTTCCCTTTGTCTGCTGCCCCGGTATTGCCAGTGGTGGCGCTGCCGGAAATCTCCATAGCCGGCTCCCAGGATTCCTCCGGCTGCTTTCGGCCTGCGTCCTCCTTAAAGCCTGTAAAAAAGCTCCCGGCTGCCACTGCCAGACATAACAGGATAAGCAGGAGACTCCCCTTTCTGAACAACCTCTTTAAATCTTCCAACTAATCATCCCCTCCATATATTTCCTTCCACTGGTCCTCCGTCAGCCGGTCTGAATGCCACCACGGCTCACAGCCGCCCTCCGGAAAAATAATCTGATTGGATACATACTGAAAACCTCCATCATCAAGGGGGCGGACCACGGTTTTGTGGGTATACGCTCTGGAGGTGTTTTCCTCCGGGTATACGGCATTCACAGTCAGAGTTAACGTTCCGTCACCATTTTCCGTATAACTGACCACCTCCGGATATGGGATATCCGGATATTCAACCTCATAAAACCCTCTCGGCCTGTATTCATAAGTCTGATCCTCCGGGATATAGGCGGCCTTCCTCTGCAGCTCCTCGTGATCGATATGCAAATGACGCTCAATGACATGTTCAAATACATCTGCCGGTATCCTGTAAACAGCCCCGGAATCCAAATCATCGTCCGGCGTAAAAGGAACCGGCTGCTCATAGATATCCGAATAGAGCCTGTCGAATACATCATAAAAATCCAGATTCCCAAAATCCTGTTCACTCCAGTCCGTAAGGAAAAGATTATTTCCCCCATACCCCACCGGCAGCAAATACTGTCGGTTTAATTCCCTGCACGTTTCATCCAGCGGCTCAACCCTCAGCGCCGTATGCTCCGGTTCATTACTGAGGGAAAGCACATAATAACTTTCGGAAAAATAACTTCCTTCAAACAGCAGGTAGCCTTCTTTTGTATATTCCCACGATTCCGCCGGATAGCTTACGGTACTTAAGTTTTTCAGAATCCCATTGCTATACTGATAATATTCTCTGGTTACGTTTACTGCTCCCTCTGCTGTATGAAGGTCATACTTTATAAATCCGCCGGAGCCGGTGACTGCGATTATGGTAAGTTTGTCATCCTGCGCTTCCTCTACGGATCTGCAAAAGCGTAAAACCTGTTCCGAACCGACCATGTCTATCTGATTTTCCTCGTCCACCACAGCATAACCATGTTCTCCGATCCGTTCAACCATGCTTTTTGTCACTTCTGGCTCTCCAACCGTCCCCATTTCGGCTGCCTGTTCATAAATATCACGATAAAGCTCCGCAATGGATTCCCCATCGGAATCACGGTTTTCTCCCATCTGTTCCTTTTCCGAATATTCTTCTCTGATTTCTTCGTTTTGCGGTATCTTCTGATTTTCCTCTGCCTTTTTGCCGCATCCGGCCACTATAAAAAGAAGGACACCTGCAGCAATAAACAGTTTTCGTTTTCCCATGTTTTTCATCTCTGTCAGACCACCTTTTATCAATATCTTTTATTTTAGAATTCCCGCCATACGCAGCAGATATCTCGCATTCGTGGTAGTGCAGCGCCCCATATTTTGGCAACAGAAAAGCATTGCCCATCTATTTATCCGGCTGGGTACGACAAGACAAAACTGATGTCCTGCCATAATCAGGGTTTCCAGTATCTTCACATCCTTTCGAGTACTGATTTTCTTATACAGGGATATCATACTGCATGATGATGTTATGGAAACAGTCATGGAATCCCAGTTTTCTGTAGAGTTCAACGGCCTCCTCCGAACCGCTGAGCGTAACTGCCCTTACTCCGTTTTCAAAAAGCGCCCCCAGTGCCTGCGAGCATAACGAAATTGCCGCTTTCCTCCTGCGGTACTCCTGTAAGGTGGAAACAAATTCCAGAGACGCCGTATCCCCTGTCCGAATTGTGGAGGCCGTGGATACCGGTTTTCCATCCATCTCACACAGATAAAACCGGAGATTCTCTTTTTCGAGCCAGACAGCATAATGCTCTGCGTCAATCATTTCCCATCCGTGGAGGGCGGTATTTACCACATCCACCCATATCCGGAAATCCTCCTTTGTATGGACCCTTCTGCATATCATATCCCCCTCTGCGGGAAAGTACGGCTGGAAATCATTTTTGTGAAGGAGCATTCCCGGCTCCGGCCCCTCTGCCTGGGACGAAAGATTCCGGAAGCCTTTGGACTCCAGCAGCGGAATGATGTTCCAGGGTGTAGCATCCGGTGTAATGAGCCACCGCTGCGGAACTGTTCCCGACCGGATTCCCTCGATTATCGGCTCCAGCTCCTCCTCCCATGATTTCTCATGGAGCCTTACATGAAAGGCAAGGGAAGGACCTTTTTCCCCTTCCTTCGGCATGATCCATTCCACGATGCCTTCCTGAAGTCCAACAATGCCGGAGAGGGAAAAGGTACGGTAATAATTGTAATATCCGTTTATAACCATTTCTTTCTCTCTTTCCCTCACAAAGCTGTCCATGATGTCTTCCGGTATGATGATTTCATACTCGCAGGTCATATCCCCGTTCAACACGGAATGCACGACCCTCCCCTCCAGTTCCCTTCCCAGAAAAGCTTCCGTAAAATTCATGACATGCCCCAGGCTGCAATGGCACAGCACTGGAGAAACCACAGAATCGGACAGGATAGATTCCTTTGCAAAAGGACAGTGGCAGGCATGGTATCGTTTCATCCTGTTATCCGCTGTCTTTAGGTATTCGTTCATATTACACGGGAACGCCATGCAGTACAGCTTATTCCCTTTTCTGACAGGAGCCAGCATGGACGGATTCTGCCTGATAAACTCCAGCACCTCATCCGTTATATCCTGGCCATAAAAATCTTTCTTTTCCCGGTTCAGTTCCTCAAAATGATTCATCTCATCATCCTGATGTTTCTGGAGAAATACATCCAAGTCCCCAATTTTCAGAAATTCATCACGCGCCCAAGCAGACTGTGAAGGGTGAAGCCCATGCCTTACCCGGCAGAGTATCTTTTCTACGGTTTCTATGTCTGCCATCCTCTCAAACCGTTCCACGAAAAGGTACATGTTACGGCACTGACAGCCGCACTCGGATTCCATGTCCGGCAGGGTAAGCCCGTCTGTAAGTTCCCTCCAGAATTTCTCTCCCAGTTCCGCACAGATTTCCCTCTGAAATGTGTTGAACCCAAATTTTTCGTCATAATTGATATTTGTATCTCCCATGTACCTCTCCTTCCGCAAAACGTTTCTTCTATTATCATCCTGTTGACCGATTTTGAGAAGACTCCGGGTTCTTATTCCACAAGTTCAATGGAATCCACAATGCTCATCCTGCTGATCTTCCAAAGTGGAATACAGGTTGCCAGGATACAGGCTCCGATGGCAAAAAGCGATGCGCAGGCCATAGGAACCACAGGAACTGCCGTCAGCCGCAGGGCATCCGCTGCCCCGGCCTCCACAAATACCCTGCCGATATATCCGGTGATACACCCGATCACCGCCGCACGGATGCCATAATAGAAGCCTTCCCACAGAAATACCCGGTACAGGCTTCCCGCGCTCATACCCATGGCCCGCTGTATGCCGATCTCCGTGATCCTTGTATGGATATTCGTATAAACCGTATTGACGATATTCAGGATTCCTATGAGGCCGATGAACAGAATCAGGCCCCAGGCCAGCAGACGGATCTGGGCCCCGCTTTCCTCATACTGGCGGTCCGTCTGTTCATAGGACACCGTGACCGTCCCCGGCACCCGCCGGCAGAATTCCTCCAGCACCCGGTCAAAGGCTGCCCGGTCGGCGCCTGCAGTTAATCCCGGCCTAAGTTCCGCATAAGTATCCGTCCCTGTAAGGCTGGAATAAATCCGGTCGCTGACCAGCACCTGGACTCCGTTCACAAACCCGCTGTTGCCCACGCTGAAATAGCCGTCATAGCCCTCCATGGACAGCAAAACCGGCAGTTTTTTCCCGGACACCGTAACCGTGCTTCCTTCCTCCACATGGGTCGTGCCGAAAGATACCCCCTCAATCTCCATGGGGATGGGATTGCGGATCACACAGCCCTCCCCTGCTTTTAACTGTTCCAGCTGCTCTTCTGTAAGCCGGGAAGCGAATGCATAGTCCATCCAGATATCATTGAATCCGAAGATCTGAAACGTCTCCCCAATCCCCAGTGTGATATCCGTCTCCACCCCTTTTGGCCGGTTTTGTTCATCCAGCTCATAGAGGGAAAACTGCTGTGCCGCCACCTTTTCTACCTTTTCATCCGCTTCCATTTCCTGAAGCTCCTTTGGGGAAATGCCCTCATACGGATTGACTATGGAATAATCCCCCAGGTGTTCTGACAGGGAACCGGATACGCCAAGCAGGGACAAAAAGCTCTGCAGTGTGAGAAAGACCGTAATGCTCATGACCAGGGACAGAACCGTCACCGCCGTCCGTCCCCTGCTCCGGCTCAGATTCAGCCTGGCATAATACCGTTCAAAGCTGCGGATCTTTCCCGTGTTCCGGTTTCTGCGCTTCACCGGTACGCCGGTTCCCGACATGGCCCTGACCGGGGAAACTCTGGCCGCAAACCGGGCCGCCGGGGCCGCCGCCAGAAACGCAAACAGAAGTGTTATGAAAGCGCTGATCAGCAGATACCCCCATTTTCCCGTGCTGTTTGCGTCAATCAACGCCTGGAGCTGTTCGCTGTCCCCCGCCAGGAACATTTCCGGCGAGAGCTGATTTAAGGCCGCGGACAGAATTCCCTTTGCGGACAGGGCGCCAAGCAGCAGACCCGCAGGAATCCCCGCCATGCAAAGATACAGAATCTCTGCGGCAACGATCCGATAAAGCTGCCCTTTCTCCGCCCCCAATGCCCGGAGCGTGCCGTACTGTCCAAGACGCCGGGCAACCGCAATCTTCAGGATATTGTAAATCACCAGTCCCGCCGCAAGCAAAATTAAACTGACTACCAGCACCCCCGCAAACACCAGCCAGGAAAAGCCCGTATCATCCACGGCCAGCCCCGTATCCGCCGCTTCCGCATCAAAGGAAATCCCAAGGGCGTTCAAAAGAGGGACATTGTAAAGGGTGTCCAGTTCATGAATCTCCAGCTTTTCGCCCAAGTCGTCCATCACGGACTGAAAATTCTTTTTGCTTTCGGTGCGGATATCCACACTATAATAGAGATACTCCGGGGGAAGGACCGCTTTTGCCGTTCCCTGCCCCGCCAGGCCCAGGATATGGCCCCCGGTATAACCCAGGAAATTGCTCTCTGTGATCCCCACCAGGGTAAACTCCGCCGTATAATCATAAGCATCCGCCACAATCCCATGTCGCAGGGCTTTGGAAAGGGAAAGGGAAATCTGATCCCCCACCTGCCCGGTAAATCCAAGAAACTGCAATGCGTCTTCCGGCAGAGCAATCTCCATAGGCGCCTGCGGAAGCCTTCCCTGCGCCAGACGGGAGTATGCGGGCCTTGTGGAAATCCCGTCCTCCCAGTATTCCGCCAGATCCAGGGAAAGCTGGTCATTCAGCTTCTGATCCCCCAGCGGAACAAAACGTCCGGCATAGGACAGGCGGGGATCCTTTTCCAGCATTTGTGCCTTTTCCTCCGTCAGCTGTACAAAGGTCGCATAACGGTCCCCGCCGATGGCGATGGCCTGCTGCTGGCGCATGGCGGAAAGCACGCCTGCGGACTGCCCCACCGCGGCGGTCATCATGGTAGACAGGATCACAGCAGTCAGAATGAGAAAAGACGTCAGTTTCTGTGAAAGCACCTCTTTCCGTGCCAGAGTACGATAGTTTTTCATCTTCCTGCCACCTCCGTCAGCACGCCGTCCACAATGGACAACCGCCGGTCGGCCATCCCCGCCACACGGCTGTCGTGGGTAATGATAACCAGGGTTTTCCCCATTTCTTTTTGAATTGCCCGCAGCATTTCCATCACTTCCCCGCCGCTTTTGCTGTCCAGATTTCCGGTGGGTTCGTCTGCGAAAATCACGTCTGGCTTTGCAATCAGCGCACGCGCAATGGCCACCCTCTGCTGCTGCCCTCCGGAAAGCTCGCAGGGCAGGTGGCTTAACCGGCTGCCAATGCCCAAAAGCTGCGACAGCCGCTGAAAATACGCCTCGTCCGGCTGTTTTTTGTCAAGGAGCAGGGGCATCAGGATATTTTCCCGGGCGGTCAGGACCGGGAGCAGATGAAACTGCTGAAAGACAAAACCGATGCTCCTGCGCCGGAATGCGGACCTCTCCCGGTCCGAAAGACTGTAAATATCCTTCCCGTCATAGGTCAGACGGCCGCAGGTCGGCTCATCCAGCCCGGACAGCAGATGGAGCAGGGTGCTCTTCCCGCTGCCGGATGGTCCCGTAATGGAAAGGAAATCCCCCTGCATAATCCGGAGCGATACCCGGTCCAGGGCCGTCACCTGGCTTTCCCCCTTCCCGTAAATCTTTGAAAGTTCTTTTGCTTCAATTTTCATAAAAATCTCCATTCCGCCGCCTTTCAGTTGGCGGCACAAATAGTAATGAAAGTTTTCCAAACCGCTACTTTGTGCGATATAATAATTCCCAAGAAGCTATACTACAAAGCACGGTAGGAGGAGTTGTAATAGCTTTCTTCGTTTTAGACAGCATAAAAATCAGTGTAAGTTCTGCCTTTTCAAGCACAAATAAGTGGTATCATGAATCCGTACACTAAGAATTGTTTAAGCGCCTTAGTTTAATTGTGTGGCAGTTCAGTCAATGGCTTCTTATCTTTTACGAAAGGAGTCTGATTATGAAAGTTACTTATCAAACCTGTTGTGGTGTCGATGTTCACAAATCTTTTCTCGTTGCCACAATCGTCAAAACCACTGGTGGCATTGAGCCTTCTTACCAAAAGAAACGCTTTTCCACCTTCAATAACTCAATTCTTGCGTTCAAGCAGTGGCTTCTCGACAATGACTGTCGGGATGTCTGTATGGAATCTACTGGTAAATACTGGGTTCCTGTCTTCAATCTTCTGGAAGATGAAATCAATGTTGTCATTGCCAATCCCAAATGGGTAAAAGCTGTCAAAGGCAACAAAGATGACACCAAAGATTCTAAATGGATAGGGGACTTATTCCGTCTTGGACTTGTGAAAGGCAGTTACATTCCCTGCAAGGCGATCCGTGTTCTCAGAGAATACACTCGTTATCGTTATAAGCTTGTTTCCTGCCGTTCAAGTGAAAAGAATCGATATCAGAATGCTCTTACTGTTTGTAATGTCGCGTTAGATTCTGTTGTTTCCGATATCTTTGGGAAGTCATCCACATCCATTATTGACTATCTGCTTGAACAATCGGGTACATCCATTAACCACGAAGAAATCGCATCTAAGCTTCTTAGGAGCCTCAAATCCAAAGAAGACGCTGTTATAGAATCCGTCGAAGGATATCAGATGACTGATGCCCAAAAATACCGTATGCGCCTCGTCCGCGCACATATGGATTATATCACAGCTGAAATCAACGATGTTGACAAAATGATAGAAAACATGATTTCTTCTAATCCTGATTTTGAAAATGCTGTCCAGTTCCTTTGTACCATTCCGGGTGTCAAACGTGATAGTGCCATCACTATCATCTCCGAAATTGGTACTGATATGTCTCAGTTCGGGAGGGCCAAACGTTTATGCTGCTGGGCTGGCCTTACACCTGGCAGCAATGAATCTGCTGGTAAGAAGAAATCTGTTCGGATTACACGTGCCGGAGTCTACCTCAAACCTGCATTAGTACAGTGTGCTCATGCAGCCGTAAAATCTGACAAATCTCCTTACTACAAAAAGAAATATGAATCACTTGTTAAACGTCGCGGCAAGAAAAGAGCCATTATTGCTATTGCCCGTATGATTCTTACTGCCATTTACCAGATGCTGTCTACTGGAGAGCAGTGGAATCCGAGCGATCTCTACAAAATCGATATGCCTGTAGCCCTTGTTGAAAAGCAAAAGGCTAAAGCTATCAAGCAAGCTAAGAAACTGTTGCAACAGGAAGGCATTCTTCCGCCTAATGAACCATTAGCTTCTTGATCTGATTTATTGATTGAAATAATCTTCTAAAAAGTTGCCTGTTTCAGACAGCTTATTGAAGTGCGTCCATTTGTGGCTGTCTTCTACTTTCTTTCACACTAATCCCCTTTCTTTTGTAAGATGATTAATTTGCTGTGACTTTATGCTTTTAAACTATCGACAACCCTTCCCATACATAGAGATTCCTCGGTAAGAGGGATGTCGTCATACCCTTTATTCAAAGAGATTAACTTCCCTTCTCCCAATTTTTTAACATATGCCTGCCCGTTCACATTAAAGATGCCGATTTCCCCGACGCTGATTTCGCAGGTAGGCTCGACCAGAAGGATATCCTTATCGTGGTAGAGCGGTTCCATACTGTGACCGCTCACTTTTACGGCGTAGGCAACACGACGGTATTGCGGTCGATCCGGCACGGTGATGCGTTCTGTGTACACATCATCAAAGAGAACTTCACCGGCACCGGCTGAAACGCTGTGGAAGTATTGCAGGACGCGTCCCTGTGAGTCAGAGTCAGCAACTTCGACAACAGTGGAAGTCGCCTGCTCAATCTGCTGTACACGTTCGGTTTCCCATTGCAGGACAGAATCGACGTGGGACTGACCGGGCGGATCGAGGGCGCGGTATTTTTCTATGTGTTTGATTTCCTCATATGAAACTTGCATGGGAAAGTCAGTGTCGTCTTGCCATAGGAAATTTGCGTCAATCTTTAAAACATTCATTATTTTAGAAACCGTAAGCATATTAGGTTCGCTATTTCCTTTTTCGTATCCAGTAAAAGTAGATTTTGCGACTCCAATTAAATCAGCGACTTGTTCTTGGGTCATATTATTCAGCAAACGGGCTTCTTTAAGTCTCTCCTTGAATCCCATAAGATATACCTCCATATAAAATGCATTAGGCTTACAAATTAATACTAACACATCATATCGAAGTGTCAATACAAAAAGTTTGGAAAACTTGAACTTTTTTATTGAGAATAGTTGACAAGATCGAGAAACGTGACTATAACGACATTAAAAGTTGATTAACTCGAACAAAGACAAGAAAGGAGGTCGAATAAGTTGAATATTGACTCACGAAATCAGCCAGTGACAAGCAATATCTTAAGAATAATAAACGTAAAAGGGTTAAAGCAAAAGGTTGTAGCTGAAAAGGCGGGATATTCGAGTCAACAGTTTAGCGACATGTTGAATGGTAGAAAGATTATTAGACCGTTGGACACGAAGGCTATTGCGATAGCTCTGGAAGTAGATGCCAATGAACTGTTTAAGGTATCTGAGAAGGAGGCGGGAAGGAGGTGATGGAATCGGAATCAGATATAGATGAGTTTAAAGTAGTAGAAGAAATCATTGATATGCTGGAAGAGAGACGTGTAACGTGCGGACAAGCTATCAGAATCTGTAAAAGAATGGAGTTAAAGGTAGCGCTTATTGCGAATAAGAGCGCAGGAAAGACACCTTTCTCAAGGTAGTGCTTTTTTCAGCGTATCGGGGAGAAGTATATCAGCGATATCCATAATTGTGGCTATAGATTTTAAACCCGTCTTTTCACAGATGGCGCGAATCTTTTCCCAAACAGAATCTGGACGTATCGTGTCAAGAAATTGGTGACCTTCAAAAGTGATGGAGCTAATCAGAAAGTTTGCGATGCAAGTTTCAGTTTTAATTATGGAAACATGGATAAAATTGGCTTCTTTAAGTTTAGAAACCGTATATGTAATTTGTGAACGAGGATAATCATTGTTTCGGGAAGAGAGTAATTGTTCCAAATCGGGCAAATCAACATACTGGTATTCCAGTTCCTCGTTTAAGAAGGGGTGAGTTTCAAGGCAAATAAGAATATCGCGTACACATGAGATATCTAATATCATGATAAACCTCCCTATTGATTTGTATTGAAATACTACTACAAAACTAATAGAGAGTCAATAAAAAATTTTACCCAACGATCTGCTGGGTATTAAACGTAAACACAGACAAATTTTTGCAGCCGAGGATGCCGGAGGAAGTAGGAGGGAGGTGAGAGTGTGACAAGTATGAAGATTATTGAAAACGAAGAGAAGAAACTTAAGGTTGCGGAGGAAATCGATGGCGTTATAAGCGTCATGTGCGGCAGGATAAAAAGTGATGATTGGGCTCCAGAATTGTATGAGAGAAACGCAAGAGCCCTTGCAATGCTTGTGTGGGCAAGGGCTCAGCTGTAAGCCGAGCTATTCTGCTTCAGGAGGTTCTGATAAGGCATTTGAAATTTCATTGTAGAAACCGGCTATGTTTCCAGCAGTTTCTTTGTAATCGTCACTTACAGTGATCAAGCCTTTGTCAAGTGCCTTGAGGGTAATTTCTTTAGAAACTTGGACTAATTCATCATAGTGGATTATTTCCATAAAATTGCAATTTCCTTTCTCATGTACTCGGATGCGGCAACATCCTGTAGACAAATTATAGGAGACGCGGGAGGAAATGGCAAGGGTGGATCCTGGCGGAGCAGGAGGGAGGAAGGAGGTGAGGAAAGATGGCAAAAGCGATAAGGACTAAAAAGAAAAAGAAGAATAACATCGTAATTCTTATCAGTGCTGAAAATAGCGAGGAGCTGAAAGCAATAAAAAAGGAGTTCGTGTTTTCGGCACGAATAGCAGCACGGAAACGGGAACTCGGATTTTATATTGCACCTGTGGAGAGTGCATCATTTGAAACTATCCAGAACTTTGCCGACTTTAGCTTGAAGATTTCGGCAGGAAACGGATGAAGACTTGATTTCATCAAGTGTGTCTCTGTCATATAAGCCGTCCTTGTTAGCAAGGCATTCCTTAAAATATTCCAACCCATTAGTGAGGGCGTGATGAATTGTGGAAAGTTCTGTAGCAGTAAAAGCATAGCAGGCTTTATCTCCAATGGTGCAGGGATCGTCTTCGGAGACGGAATCAACAGTTTCGTAGTCAATTTCGCAACATTCATCATTCGGATCGGGAGCGGAAAAAGAGAGACTGGCAGGGGAATCATCATCACTGGGAAGTTCCGTGATATCAGCGAATAATGCTCCATCGTTAACTATTTCCGTAATGCGGTCCATGACGTCACATAAAAAATAAACAGCCATAAGGTGTCTCCTTTCTTTTGTACTCGGATGTAGCGGCATCCTGTAGTCAAATTATAGAAGGAATGAGAGAAAAAGGCAAGCAACATGTACAAACAGTGCCACATAGGATGTAACGGAGGTGGGCATATGGAAGGACGGAAACAGGAATTTGACATGGAGGTAACGGATAAACGTTTTGCAGCCATGAAGGAACTTTTGCTCCGGCTATATGCGGATCAGCACGGTCTGGAAGTCGTAAGTGTAGAGGTGAGACCGGCAACAAAGGAGGATACCGCGTGAGCGGTATCAAGGAGGACAAGCCAACAGCAGGGGGGTGAAACAATGGCAATCAAAGGGGCAAAGACAATCGCGGAGTACGCAACGATGAGATGGGCGATCGACGCAGGAGGAACGGATGCGGAGGGGTGAGGATGTTAAACGAGCAGGAAGTAAGGGACAAGCTGCATGACTATGCCGACCAGTTCCGGATGCGCTGCCAGAGGAAAGAGTGGGCGGCGGCAAAGATGCTGTACTTTAAGGCGCAAACAGTAGCCGTATTTCTGGGATTAACGGAGGCGGAACTTGCGGTACTTTTCGGGAACCGCGCATACAAGGAAGAATGGGAGCCGCTGAAGGAAGGGCTCTTCCCAGAGCGCGAGGTGGAACGGGCAGGCTGGGAGTGCGTCAGGGTACATAAGACCTATGACGACCTACACCTGCGTCCGCTCCCGCGGTACGGTCCTATGTACGTGAAGGGATGGGAGTACATCGGCGGCGGGAAGGTGCAGGTACAGCTGGAGAAGGAGGCAGGGATATGAAAAAGAAGGCATGAGAAAAGCCCCGTTGGCGCGGGGCGGATTCTCGGGTGATACACATATAAAAGTCTATAAATATGTTATCACCAGAGGGCGGAAAAGTCAAGTAAAATCAGTGGTTTCCGCCATTTTTTCTATCACGATAAAGATATTAAAGTTAAGGGGGTGATGACGGTTTACAGGAAAGTAATTTATGACATGGGTGTCGTAAGGCAGATCAAAAAGTATAAGAGGGGTAATTATGGTGCGCCGGGAGAGAAGAGGGAAAAAAAGAAGAAACCGACCCCAGAGGACGTCCGCCGGCAGAACGAGAGGAACCGGTGGCGGAAGGTCCAGCGGCTGATCCTGATGAATTTCAAAGAGGGGGACTGGCACCTGATACTGAAATACCGGTCGGGGGAGAGGCCGGAGACCTGTGAGGAGGCAAAGGCACAGCTCAGGAAGTTTCTGAACAGGATGCGTGAGGCATATAAGAAAGCCGGGATCCCGTTCAAATGGATCGCGGTGGCGGAACGGGGAAAGAGGGGACAGGTACTCCACCACCATCTGGTGATTGAGGACATCCGCCGGGACGGCATCGACACGGTGAAGCTGGTCAAGAAGCTGTGGACCTATGGCAGTGAGTTCTTCGTCTCTCTGTACGACGACGGGGAGTACGAAAAGCTAGCGGAGTACATCGTGAAGGCGGAGACCAAGGAGGAAGGCGGCTGGTGTACCTACTCGCGCAGCCGGAACCTGAAGCCGCCGGTGAAGATCGTGAAGGATGTCCCACACAAGAGATGGCGTGATCCTCCCGTCGCACCAAAGGGATGGTACGTGGTAAAGTTTACCACGCTGCCAATGCCCGGCTCGGAGTTCCGGGCTATCATGGCCAGCATGAGGAGCAACTATATTGAGGACATACTTCGGGACGCAAACTGTACCTATTACGACGACGAGAGCGGGACGTTTAAGACAGGGCATTTCTATTTTGACAAAAGTTTCCAAGTGAACAGGGACGAGGTGGACAAAAACGGGGTGCCTACAAAATACGGAGAAATGACCTGGACATTTATTGAATATTAAAGGAGTGGCGGCATGGTTGTATCAGGCAATGTAAAAAATGCATATCACAAAGATACGGTTACTAAGTATGTGTCGCTGTCATTTCCGGAGATTGGGAAGGAAGTGTCCGGAGAAGATATTTACAACGAATCCCTACGACTTTCTGAAAAGCTAATAGATAAGCAGAGCATGGAGTTTGTCGGATGCATTGCAAGTATGTTCAAAATCAGTGTACACGGTCTTAATTATGACATTAAGGGGAAAAAGATTACTGTCAGAATATGGACGGATGGTACAGAAGAGGAGCCGGTCACGCTCTTTAATGGCATTGTGGACTCTGCGGTGTCACAAAGTAACAGATGGAATAAGGAGATCACGGCTTACGACGAACTTTATACGCTCGGCAACACCGAGGTGGCGGCTTCTGTAGCGGCAAGGATCGCCGACGAGATCAATGCAGAATACTTCTCGTTCTACCGCAGGGTGGATTATGAGGAGTTCGAAGTAAAGGTCATTGACAAAGTAACAGTGAGACAATCTGAGGACGATCCGGGCGTGACTTACGGAAGCGGAACAAACAACTATATCGTGCAGGGAAACATCTTTGCATATGGGCTGTCAAATCAGGAGTTTACGGCGATCGCAAAGAACATTTATAACAGCATAGGCGGATTCTCTTATTATCCGTTTCAGTCAGAGAACAACGGGCTCCCGTTTATCGAGTGCGGCGTAGATGCTGTATCTTATTATGTAGTAAATTGGGAGAAGACCATGGGCGGGCAAAAGGCGCGGTCTGGCGATATCGTGTATGAACAGCGTCCGTTTTATGTACTTAACCGGGAGCTGTCAGGCATACAGGCTCTCAAGGATTCTTACAGCGCGAAAGGCGAAGAGTATCAGAGTGAGTTTGTTACGGACTTGCAGACACAGATAGACCTCATTAAAAAGAACCAAGGAGCGGATAAATCGTATGTGGAGAATTATGTCGGAAATTACACTTACGACAAAGGAATGATTGATGATATGTTTGCGAATTTTGACCCGGGGACGGGCGGCGGGTTTAATGTGGAGTCTGTAGCGGCTCTTCCGTCGAATCCCGATCCGAATACGATTTATCTGATACAGGGAGTTGTGGTGGTGGAATAATGGGAAAACAGAGCGCGCGGCTTTATTATGATGGAAAAGACCATAAGGATATCTATTTCTACGAAAGATATCATATGGCAATGGTAAAGGAAGGAGAAATAATATGGAGCAAGATGTTAGATGATTGCCTGATTCTTTTTCGTGACAATTTTATTGTCATAATTACAAAAAAAGATGCTGTAGTTTTTAAAAATTTTGACAATGTTTTTCGGAATTATCACAGCCAATTTCACACAGGGAAAAGAATATACTTGACAATCCCACTTGTTGAGGCAGGAATGCGTGTTGATTATCTGTTCACTCAAATTGATAATGTAAAATTTTCAAAAAAACAGATTACGGAAAAAGTGTATTTTCCAATTTTAGACGACTGCATAAAACTGATGATGAGGAGATGATTGTTCTGGCAGGCACTTATGCCTACCGCTTGCCAAATAATAAAATAGGACTTTATAATGCGATAATTTTTATAGATAATATGCTACTTGAAGAGTCAGAAAATAATTTCGCAATAAGATTCAAAGCATAGGAGGCTAAATCATGGCAACACGCGATACATACACAAAACAGACATGGGAGAATCTGCCGTCAGAGGAAACGCCTTTGAGTGCGGAACGGCTTGCGCATATTGAGCATGGCATTAAGGATGCGGCGGACAAGCGTGCACTGAAGGAGATTTATGATGACAGCGGGATAAACGCTGGGCTTTCAAATACAATTAGTTCAGTAACTGATTATATAGTAAATGGTAACGGAAACACACTGGAAAACGGGTCAGACATATTTGTCAGTGGAGATGCAAACAATGTCGGAGGCAGCGGAAACAGTGTAATCGGCATGAGTAATACGGTAACGGGTGGTTCTGCGAACAGTGTCAGCGGTATGAGTAATATTGTAAAAGGCGGAAGTGGTTCGATTATAGGGGGGACTCAAAACAAAGTTAATAATACCCGGTTTTCTTATGTTGGCGGTTCGGAAAATGAAACACTAGAAAGTGGCAGCAATCATGCAGTGTTTATGCATGGTGCGCAGAATGAGTGTCGAGGAAGCAGCGCCGGGGCTGTATTTGGAGCTGGAAACATTCTTAAAGGTAGCGCACAATTTGTAATAGGAACATATAGCGCAGAGGATGAATATAAGGCGCTCATTGTTGGCGGCGGTACATCAAAAAGTAACAGAAAAAACATCCACACGATAGACTGGGATGGAAATGCAATATTTGCGGGAAATGTTCAGGGAACGTATAACGGAAGAACATTGTCATTATTTGGCATTCAGATAGAAATGGAAGAGCGATTTAATTCACTTGCTAATGGGCTAAATTCAATAACAAGTAGACTCAATGAAATCCCAGACGCAAAGGTATTCGACACGAAATCTGATCTGGAGGCATGGCTTGCGGTAGAAGGGAATCCAGACAAATTAAAAGTTGGACAGAATATCTATATAGCGGAAACAGGAACGCCTGATTACTGGTGGGACGGGACAGGCTTACAGGTTTTAGAGACGGACAAGGTCAAGATTGAATCAATGACATACGAAGAGACAATGGCGATTCTCAATGCAACCGCAGAGGAGGTGGCTTAATGGATAGAGGTATTGTATCGGCAATAAGGGATTGGTGTAAAACGAGATTCCAGCCGATCGGAAATTATGCGGCTCAATCGGACATACCAAAGCAGACAAGCCAGCTGACGAACGACAGCGGGTATGTCACAAATGACGCGGAAAACCTTACGAACTATTACAAAAGGTCAGAGACATATAATCGGTCCGCGGCGGATGAAAAATTCGCTGAAAAAACTGAAATACCGGCAAACACCAGCGATCTCAACAATGATAGCGGTTATCTGACGGGGGTGCCTGTTGCGACTGAAAGCATACTCGGCGGGGTGAAGCCGGACGGAACAACGATCACGATCGACGAGGACGGGACCATCCATGCGTTTTCTTCACAGGAGCTGGCAGAGAACATACTTGGGGGTGAATCATGATGTATGAGACAACAGATGCTCTTTTCACAGGTATATGCGACGCGATCCGCGGGAAAGATGGCACAACAGCATTGATACGCCATCAGGACATTCCATCACGCATCTCGGCAATAAACGTATGTGGGGGTGATTTACAGGCATTTTCCTCGCGATTTTATACGTATGGAGGGTCTGGATTGAAGCTGGAGAATATGGTAGCCAGTAATTTCAATGCCAATTCAGCGATTTTTATCGACGAAGCATTCTTGCCTGGTGATGCGGCATGGGAGATAGGAGTCAAATTTACATGGCCTGAAACGATATCAAAATATGCAAATGTTCTTTTTGGATCATGGGTTATTGATTGGTATCAGTGCCCAACGCTTGAAATAGGGAGCAACCGTGACATTATGAAAGTTGTAGCAGCAGTGCCGGACGGAGCTTCTGCATGGAACCAGATAGGAAATTATGAGGCGCAGGTCACGCCGGGAGAAAACTGCTGGATAAAGTTTCGCTTTGACGGTGAGAAGTATGTAGTAGCACTTTCAATAGACGGGCAGACGTTTGAGGACATCATACAGATTGAGTATGGCGTGATGTATCAGGATGCATCAGCGTCAAAGCTCCAGTTCGGAGGAATAAACAGAAGTAGCAATCATTATTTTGAAGGTAGCATCGACTTGAAGGAGACATACATCAAGATTGGGGATGAAACCTGGTGGGGAAGGGGGTGATGGTATGGAGTCAATAATTACAGCAATTATATCAGTGGCGGCAACCTTGATCGTGTGTTTGATCAACAACAGGTATCAGAGAAAGCATGATGAGAGCGCGAGGGAAAAGGAAAAAGAACAGCAGCAGACGGACTTAACAGCCCATCTGGAAGAGATTATTGCAAATCAGGATGATTCAACAAATCAGATACGCAGCGAGATCGAAATGGTAAAGTACCAGCTTTCAGAGCTGGCGAAGCATGTGGACAAGCATAACAACGTAATTGAACGTACATATGAGCTGGAGAAGCGCACGGAGCTGCAGGAGGAAAAGATCAAGGTCGCAAACCACAGGCTGAATGATCTGGAAAAGGCGGTGGATCAATGAGAAAGCTGATCAAAAACCGTGGGTACACGGACAAGCTGTACTTTTTTAACTTTTGCACAGTTCATGCGATTATTGTGGCGATTCTTGTTATCACAGCGCTGGGCGGAGTGCTCGGGCTTACAGACCTGTCTCCGCTGACAGATATCCCGCAGTGGGCATATGGGGAGCTTGGAATACATACAGGGTTTATTGTATGGAAAGCAAAAGCGGAGAACCAGCGGAAGTACAGGTTTGGAAGGGATGGACAAAGTTACAAAGAGAATGAAGTTGCACCGGTGCAACCGGTAGAAATGGAGGACGAGTTATGACAGTAACAGCATTTTTAGTGATTTTAGGAGCATGTGCGGCGGTAACGTCGCTGTTCACAGAGGCAGTAAAGAAACTGCTTAATGAGCAGAAAGTACAGTATTCAGCGAATATCCTTGTGCTTATCTTAGCGCTGCTTATCGGATGCGGGACGACGGCGCTTTATTACGTCAATTACAATGTGCCGTTTACGGCTTTGAATAGTGTATATCTCGCACTGCTGGGAGTGGCAAACTGGCTCGGGGCAACACTTGGATATGACAAGGTACGGCAGACGATCGCACAGATCGGGGCGAAGGAGGTCTAATGGGATGGGGGTTACATAGAAACAAGTAAAGGATTTTATCGCTATGATCGCGCCGATCGCGCAGGAAAAGGCGAAAGGCAGGAGACAATGGTCCCTTCCGTCTGTCTGTATCGCACAGTGCTGCTGTGAAAGTGCATACGGAACAAGTCCGAAGATGAAAAGGGCGAACGCAATTCTCGGCATTAAAGTTGGAAAGAGCAGGGTACACTTCGGAAAGGCGTGGAAGGACAAGGCGTACAGTACAAGGACAAAAGAATGCTACGACGGCAAGACGTACGTCAATATCACAGACATGTTCCGTGCATATGACAGCGTTGCGGACGCGATCGAGGATTATTACGATATGCTCGCATCATGTTCCCGGTACAGAGGGTGCCTTAACCAGCCAGACCCGCAGAAGTGCATCACGGCGATTAAAAACGGCGGCTACGCGACAGACCCACAGTATATCACAACGATCATGTCTATCATCAAAAAGAACAATCTCACGCAGTACGATAGAGCAGTGACGGGGATCACAAGCGTGGTACAGGTAAAAAGGAAAACGCTTAAGTTCGGAAGCAAAGGGTCAGATGTTACATATCTTCAGAAGCGCCTCGTTGCAAAGGACTACTATGTCGGGAAAATTGACAGTGACTTCGGCAGCAAGACTGAGAATGCAGTCAAGGCGTTCCAGGCGGAGCACAATCTTGTGATTGATGGTATCGTCGGGGTGAGGACATGGACTGCGTTGGAAGAATGATGGCAGTACTGGCTGTACCGATTGGCATATTAGTGACTGTATATGTGATTGGTGCGGCTGTCATAACCGTGGCGATTAATGAGGCATATAAGTAACAGATAAATTAGGAGTAGTAAACAGCGTGCACAACCGAAAAATCTCCCTGCCCACCCGAAAAGGCAGCCGCGGTGGAACCGAAGTCAATGCTCTGGTCGATGGAAAGGTCGTTTGCGGGGTCGATGTCGTTCTTCTTTAAAATGTACTCGAATACCATTTCAGGCATACCGCCGGCACGGCCGCCCAGCACGTCTTTGCCGATCAGCATATCCCAGGTGAAGTTTTCAATGGGTTCCCTTGACACGAGGAAATTGCCGGCGCGCTGGGTGAGCTGCGCGAAGTTCACCGCATAGTCGGACGCGCCTTCCTTGTAGGTATAGATCGTGCTCTCGCTGCCCATAAAGCCAATATCTGCCTCTCCCGTTAAGAGCGCGGTCATTGTCTTGTCGGCGCCAAAGCCGGTAATCAGGGTTAAGTCGATGCCCTCATCGGCGAAATATCCCTCCTCGATTGCTACATACATGGGTGCGTAGAAGATGGAGTGCGCCACCTCGTTCAATACCACGGGCGTTTTGTCGGAAGATTTGCCGGAAGAGGCGGGAGCGCTTTCACCGGGTTTGCTGCCACAGCCCCAGAGGACGCCCATAAGCAGAAGCGCCACAAGTAATATGCTGCCTGTTTTTTTCATGTTCCTCCTCGGATTGCCACTTTTTACGGCAATCCATAAAAGACATTTTACTATAGTCTATGCGGAAGTGAAAAAAGTGCTTTTCTTTTTGGCGATAAAATGGTATACTGATTAAGTCATAAGTTTGCAGGCGTAGTTCATCGGTAGAATACAAGCTTCCCAAGCTTGGGAGGGGGGTTCGATTCCCCTCGCCTGCTTATTTTAGAGATAAGATAAGGAAAACCACAATATGCATGGTTTTCTTTTTTTGCGCGCATAAGCAGAGTCAGAAGTGACTGGCGACATGCTCATGCTTGCATGGAAGCATGTTGCCAGTCGCTTATGGCGAGCAACGCGAACGAGAAACGCAAAGCGTTTCGAGTCTGCTTATGGAAGTGGCAGAGCCGGAAGGCGGGAGGGTACGAAAGAGATGTGGATCTGGCTGGTTTTATTGTACGGCGTCCTAAAGGGCGTGCGGGAGATCGTCAAGAAAAAGGCTCTGGAGAAAAACTCTACCATAGAGGTATTGTTTATGTATACTTTCCTGTCTTTTGCGATGGTTCTGCCGTCCGCCGGGGTGTCAATGGGCGTGGAGCCGCGCTTTTATTTTTACATTGCAATGAAGTCTTTCGTCATTTTCCTGGCGTGGATGTGCAGTTTCCGCGCTATCAAAAGGATGCCGATCAGTCTGTACGGCGTGCTTGACCTGTCGCGGGTGCTCTTTGCGACCATGCTGGGCGTCATTGTGCTGCAGGAGGCGCTGGGCACATTTCAGGTGGTCGGGCTGCTCTTCGTGTCGGCGGGGCTGCTTCTGTTAAAATATCACCCGAAGAGTGTGCGTGAGGCGGCAGGGAGCGTTGGAGAGTCCGTGGAGATCAGATATGTGGTGATGGCTTTTGCATCCTGCCTGTTAAACGCGGTTTCTGGTCTGCTCGACAAAATTCTGATGAAAGATATTACCAGCTCCCAGCTCCAGTTCTGGTATCTGCTGTTCCTGACTTTGTTCTACTTGCTTTTTATTTTCATTTCCCGCACGCCCGTGAACTGGAAGAGGGCAGTCTGCAACAAGTGGGTGTGGCTTTTAAGCATGCTGATCGTCATTGCGGACAGGGCGCTCTTTGTGGCAAACGGCATGGAGGGAAGCAGGGTTACCGTGATGACGCTCCTAAAGCAGGCGGGCTGTGTAGTGACGATTCTTGCCGGCCGTTTTCTGTTTAAGGAAAAGAATACAGCGCACAAGCTGGTCTGTGCTGCCATTATCATCGCCGGAATCGTGATCGGGGTGAGATAGCGGAGACGGAACGGCGCCCCGGATTACAGCCGGCTTTGCATGTCGATGTCCTGTAATAACTTTATGTAAACTGAAATTGTGCAAAGTATGCCATAAAAACGACAATGTATGCCACAACGGCTGTAGACGCGCATACGGGTATTGTCGTCGTGCGAGCCGATATGATATACTAAGCCATCATGGTTTTGTATTTTTATACATACATAATAATACGCACGTACGGGAGGGCGGAAGATGGAAAACAGCGGTGCATTTAGCGGGGCAAAGGCAATGAACAAGATAGCGATCGCCTGCCATACGGTGATCGTGGCGGTGTTGGAGGCCGCGTATCTGCTTGAAGTGCTGAAAGGGAGCAGGACCATAGGATATTATGCGGTGTTTTCTATGATTGCGGTTCTGCCGGTGGCGGTTGAATTTTTCCTTTACCGGCGAAAACCGGAGGATATGCGCCTGAAATATGTGATAGGCGTGATGTACAGTCTGTTTTATGTTTTCGTGGTGTTTACCACGGTGAGTATGGTGGCGTTCACTTATATCATACCGCTCTATATGGTGCTGGTTCTCTATTCAGACGTGAAGCTTTGCGCGTGGGTGTCAGGCTTCGGTCTTGTTTCTAATCTGGTGTTTCTGGGATGGCAGGGAGCGATGGGGACCCTTGCAGGGGCGGATATGGCAAGCTATGAGATCCGGGTGGCGCTTCTGTTGCTTGTGGCGGTTTTTCTCTGCCTTTCCACAAAGACGCTGGAAAAAATCAATACCGGAAAGTTGGAGGAACTGGATCGGGAGAAGGATAATGTTTCCGACCTGCTCGACAGGGTGATGCGGATCTCGGGGCAGATGTCCGACGGCATTCTGGACGTGGCGGGACAGATGCGGGAACTTGGGAGCGCGGTATCGGAGACGAGAAACGCGATGCAGGAAGTTTCTTCCGGCACCAATGAGACGGCAGAGTCCGTTCAGAACCAGCTTGGGAAGACGGAAGAGATTCAGAACCACATCGGTCAGATGGCGGATGTGATGGAGACGATCACGCAGCGCATGGCGGAGACGAAGGACAGCGTGCGGCTCGGCAGGGAAAATCTGCAGACGCTGACCAGGCAGATGGAGCATTCCGAGAAGGCGGGAACCCGTGCTGTGGAGGAAATGAAGGAACTGGCGGAACATACCGCCAATATGCAGGCCATTATAGATATGATTACAAACGTGGCAAGCCAGACCAGCCTGCTTTCTTTAAATGCCAGTATTGAGGCGGCGCGCGCCGGGGAAGCAGGAAGAGGCTTTGCGGTGGTGGCATCAGAGATTTCCAATCTGGCGAACCAGACCCAGAGTGCCACGGTGGATATTACAGACGTCATCCGCAGTGTTTCGGATAAATTGAAGGTCGCTGCCGGCACGGTGGAAGAACTGATGGAGAGTAACCGCCGGCAGAGCGAATCGGCGGTGCAGGCGGCTGACAGCTTTGAAAAGATCGCGGCGGATACAGAGCAGGTGGACGAACAGAGCAGGCGGCTTGACAGCTCCGTGAAACAGCTGGCGGAGGCTAACCGGGTGATCGTGGAGAGCATTCAGACGATCTCGGCGATTATGCAGGAAGTGTCCGCGCATTCGCAGGAGACATTCCGGGTGAGCGAGAACAATACAAAGATTGTGGGAGAAGTAGACAGACTGGTGGAAGGCTTGAGCGGTCAGGCAAAGCAGCTTAACCAGAACAGAAATTGAAGTGTAACATTTTCCAACCCGTTACTTGTTCCCACGTAATTTGCAACAAGTGCAAAGTCCTGAACTGTTACATTGAAACTTCAGGGAATTTAAGATATACTAGATATACTGATAAGATTTGATGATAGAAAAAGGCGGAGGGTAAAATGGGATTTTTAAAGAATCAGTTTTCAAGTGTTATCGAGTGGAATGAGAACGGTGCGGGCGTTTTGTTTTATAAGTTTCAGAACCAGGAGATCAAGAAGGGATCCCGGCTGATTATCCGTCCGGGGCAGGATGCGATTTTCCTGTATAACGGCAGGGTGGAAGGTATTTTCGCGGAGGACGGCGATTACGATATCGAGTCCGACATCATCCCCTTCCTCACTACATTAAAGAGTTTCAAATTCGGTTTCAGCACGCCGCTTCGCGCGGAGGTGCTCTTCATCAACACGAAGGAGCTCTTGGTGAAATGGGGCACGAAAAACGCGATCAATCTGCCAGCGCCCGGGCTTCCCGGCGGTATGCCGATCCGCGCTTTCGGTGCGTTTAACTGCCGCGTGGCGGCGCATGACGTGCTGATTGAAAAGCTTGCAGGCATCCGGCAGACATATACCGTGGCGGATGTGAAAGAGCGCATCATTGCGAGTCTTGACCAGCTTCTCATGAGCTGGATCAGCAAAGAGGGCAGGGACATGTTCAACCTGCAGGCGGATGCGAGAAACATCGCCAAGGGCATTGAAGGTGAACTGGACTCGGATATGCGGACGCTCGGCATCGCGATTTCGGGCTTTACGATTGAGAGCTTCTCATACCCGGAAGAGATTCGGAAAATGCAGGAGAAGGCTGCGGCGCAGTCCATGGTGGGCGACATGAACAAGTACACCCAGATGGCTGCGGCGGATTCCATGGGCAAAGGCGGCGGAGGCGGCGCGGGCATGGCATCAGACATGGTCGGTCTGCAGATGGGCATGGCGATCGGTCAGCAGATGGTGAACCAGATGAATATGGGCGGTCAGAATGGCGCGCCTCAGATGCAGGGACAGCCTGCGGCACAGGGCGGACAGGGACCGAAATTCTGCCCGAACTGCGGCACGCCGACTACGGGCAGTAAGTTTTGCGGCAACTGCGGCACGCAGCTTTTATGAGTCTGTAAAGAGATATTTTCAGCCGCTGGCGGTGGATGAGACAGGATTGTGCATGATATGTTTCCGGCTGCAGGAAAGACATAGGATATAAAGTCGGATAAACATATGGAGAGATTGAGAAGTTGAGGACAATATAGAGTATGAGTATATACGATACTTTGAACGAGAGGCAGCGGCAGGCGGTCATGCAGACCGAAGGCCCTGTCCTGATTTTGGCGGGTGCGGGTTCCGGTAAGACAAGGGTTTTGACGCATAGGGTGGCATACCTGATTGACAGGGCGGGTGTGGCGCCCTATCACATTTTGGCGATCACCTTCACCAACAAGGCGGCGGGAGAGATGCGGGAACGTGTGGATAAGATTGTGGGTTTTGGCGCGGAGCAGATCTGGGTGTCCACTTTCCACTCCACCTGTGTGCGTATTCTGCGCCGCTACATAGACCGCCTCGGGTACGACAATCATTTTACGATTTATGATACCGACGACCAGAAGGGCATTATGAAGGAAGTCTGCAAGAAACTGCAGATCGACACGAAGATGCTAAAGGAGCGCACCATTATGAGTGCCATCTCTTCCGCAAAGGATGAGCTGATAGACCCGCAGGAGTACGAGATGCAGAACGGGTTCGACTACAACGGTGGCAAGATTGCCAAAGCCTACCGGGAGTATCAGGCGACTTTAAAGAAAAATAATGCGTTGGATTTTGATGATCTCATTATGAAGACGGTGGAGCTTTTCAAGGCGGATGCCGAGGTGCTGAAATCTTATCAGGACAGGTTCCGCTATATTATGGTGGACGAGTATCAGGACACCAACACCGCCCAGTTTGAGCTGATCAGACTTCTGGCGGCGGGGCACAGGAATCTGTGTGTGGTGGGCGACGACGATCAGTCTATCTATAAGTTCAGGGGAGCCAATATCCGCAACATTCTGGATTTTGAGAAAGTTTACCCGGACGCCTTTGTGGTCAGGCTGGAACAGAATTATCGTTCCACCCAGATGGTGCTTGACGCCGCCAACGCGGTGATAAAAAATAACACGAGGCGCAAGGAAAAGGCGCTCTGGACGGATCAGGGGGAGGGCGCGCGCATCGGTTTCCGGCAGTTTGACACTGCCTATGAGGAGGCGGAATACATCGCCGGGGACGTGGCGAGAAAGAAGAGAAAGGGACAATTCTCTTACGGGGAATGCGCCGTGCTCTACCGCACCAACGCGCAGGCACGTCTTTTGGAAGAGCGTTTTATCATGGAGGGTATTCCCTACGATGTGGTCGGCGGCACGAACTTTTATTCCAGACGGGAGATCAAGGATGTGCTCGCTTACCTGAAAACCATCGACAACGGTAGGGATGACGTGGCGGTGAAGCGCATTATCAACGTGCCAAGACGCGGCATCGGCGCGGCTACCATTGTGCGGGTGCAGGAATACGCTGATGAGAGAAATATCAGTTTCTTTGATGCGCTCACGGAGGCGGACCAAATCGTGACGATCGGCAGAAGTGCGGGAAAACTCAAGCCCTTCGTGACCATGATACAGAGCTTCCGCAGCAAACAGGAGTTTTACAGTCTGGAAGAGCTGGTGAAGGATGTGCTTGACCTGACGGGATATTTGAAGGAGCTGGAGGAGTCCGACGAGGAGGACGCGGCGGAACGCGTGGAGAATATCGAGGAACTGGTCAGCAAAGTGGTGGCATATGAGGAAGAAAGCGACGAGCCTTCGCTGAGCGGATTTCTGGAAGAGGTTGCTTTGGTGGCGGATATCGACCGGGTGGATGGTGACGGCGACCGGGTGCTTTTGATGACCCTGCACAGCGCGAAGGGGCTCGAGTTTGGGCATGTCTATCTGGCGGGCATGGAGGACGGCGTATTTCCAAGCTACATGACGATCACCTCGGACGATCCCATGGACATCGAGGAGGAGAGACGGCTTGCCTATGTAGGGATCACCAGAGCCAAGGAGGAGCTGACGCTCACATACGCGAAGCAGCGCATGATCAGAGGCGAGACACAGTACAATCCTGTCAGCCGTTTTGTGCGGGAAATTCCGCCTATGCTCCTGGATAGCACGCCCGCACCTGTAAAGAAACGGATGGATGAAGTCTATGAGGAGGACTCCCAGGAGAGAAGCCTTCTGCGGACGAAACCATACGGGGCGGCAAAGTCTTACGCGGAGCCGGTAAAGCCTTATGGTGCGGCGGGAAAGCCTTACATGGAACCGGTCAAGCCCTATGCGTCAGCGCCGGGGGCGTACACTGAGAGAAAGAAGGCTTACGCGGCGCCGAAGAAGCGCGGTGCAGTGAAAGCGCCGGTTACGGTGGGCGGCAATCCCTTTGGATCGGGGAACGCTTCATCTGGCAAAGCGGCAGAGCCCGCGGTTCCCGGAAGGATCGGTTACGGGGAAGGGGACAGAGTGCGCCATGCACGCTATGGTGAGGGCACGGTCTTAAAAATTGAACCCGGACCAAGAGACTCTCAGGTGACGGTGGTTTTCGACGAGGCGGGACAGAAGATCATGTACGCGGGATTTGCCAAGCTGCAGAAGGTCTGAACCCGGCGGTTCTTGTCAGGACGTCGTAAATAGTTTTTTTGCCTCCATGGCATAAAATTGGTATAATTTTCATAAAATTAGATATTCACATATAGTAAAATCTGAAAAGACGTGGTATACTATACGGGATGGCAATGTTCAGAACGGACCGAAGCATAGACAGTTCGTTGACAATTTGCACGGTGTATGCGTTGCAGTCACAATCTATGGGAAAGAGAGGGCTACAGGATGAGCAAGAAGGAGATTTTGAATAAATTGGATGAGATCATGGACAATGCGGGTGTGAATGAGCTTCTCGGCAGGAAACATGAGGAAGAGAAGAAAAACAGTATTTTATGGATATTTGCCGTGATCGGCGCTGTTGCGGCGGTGGCTGCGATAGCGTATGCCGTGTACCGTTACCTGACGCCCGATTATCTGGAAGATTTTGAGGACGACTTCGATGATGATTTCGATGACGATTTTTTCGAGGATGAGGATGACGACGAGGACACGGGCGTATAAAATGTTTCGTTGAGGAAATGACAGGACCGGCGGGAGATAAAAGTTTCCCGGCGGTCTTATCTTTGTGTGCGAATGAGAATTGCGAAGCATTTCGAGTCTGCTTATGCGCGCACGTGCAGGCAGAGTCAGAAACGGAGAACAGTATGAAAAAAGGTCAGATCATAGAGGGCGTAGTAGAGCGCGTGGATTTTCCAAATAAGGGGATCGTAGTCTGCGGGGAGGGCGCCTGCATCGTGAAAAACGCCCTGCCGGGGCAGAAGGTGCGGGCTGCCGTCAACAAGGCGAGAAACGGGAGATGTGAGGGAAGGCTTGTGGAGGTGCTGGAGCCTTCTCCTTTGGAGACGGAGAGTCCCTGCCCCCATTTCGGGAGCTGCGGCGGCTGTACCTATCTGTCTTTTCCTTATGAGGAGAGTCTGAAAATCAAAGAAGGGCAGGTGAGGCGTCTGCTTGCGCCTGTGCTGGAAAAGCAGGAAGGAGAATGCCTGTTTGAGGCGGCAAAAGGATCTCCCGCGATTTTCGGCTATCGGAATAAGATGGAGTTTACTTTCGGGGATGAGGTGAAGGACGGACCGCTTTCTCTTGGAATGCACAAACGGGGAAGCTTTTATGATATCGTGTCCGTGACAGACTGCCAGATTGTGGAGGAAGATTACCGAAAAATTCTGCGCTGTGTCAGGGATTATTTTGAGGAAATGCAGGAGCAGGGGCTGGATGTGTCCTTCTATCACAGACTGCGGCATACGGGGTATCTGCGGCATCTTGTGGTGCGCAGGGCATCGAAGACTGGGGAGATTCTGGCGGCGCTGGTGACCACGAGTCAGGTGCCCGGGCGGCGGGAGACAGGCGGGATCGAAAAAGAGATTCTGGAAGGATTGCAGGAGCGGCTTCGGGCTCTGCCTCTTGATGGCGAGATCGTGGGTATCTTGCATGTGAGAAACGATTCCGCGGCGGATGTGGTGCAGAGCGACAAGACTACGGTTTTATATGGCAGGGATTATTTTTATGAAGAACTTCTGGGGCTTCGCTTTAAAATTTCGCTGTTTTCCTTTTTCCAGACCAACAGTCTCGGGGCGGAGCTGCTTTACAGTACGGCGCGGGAATATATCTCTGACTATGTATTGACATCAGAAAAAACTGCGGATGAAGCGGCGGAACAGATGACCTCTGAGGCATTAAAGGGAATGTCGGATGAAACGGCAGAGGAAACGACATCCGGGGACGCTCGGGAAAAGACAGTCGGGTGTACAGGAAGAAAAATTGTGTACGACCTCTACAGCGGCACGGGCACCATTGCCCAGCTCATGGCGCCCGTGGCAAAGAAAGTGATCGGAGTGGAGATCGTGGAGGAAGCCGTGGAGGCGGCGTGGAAGAATGCGGAATTAAATGATTTACATAACTGTGAATTTATTGCCGGGGATGTGCTGAAAGTGCTGGATGGGATTGCGGAGAAGCCGGATGTGATTATTCTGGATCCGCCCCGGGACGGCGTGCACCCGAAGGCTCTTACGAAGATCATAGATTATGGGGTGGAACATATTCTGTATATTTCCTGCAAGGCGAGCAGTCTGGCGCGGGATCTGGAGATCTTTTTGGCGAGGGGATACAGGGCGGAAAGGTGCGTGGCGATTGATCAGTTTCCTTGGACGGCGGGGGTGGAAAGTATCGTGTTGCTTTCAAAACTTCATGCAAAACAGAATATAGAAGTGGAATTGGAAATGAGCGAGCTTGATTTGACGGCTGCGGAGAGTAAAGCCACTTATGCGGAAATTAAACAGTATGTGCTTGATAAATACGGATTGAAAGTATCCAGTTTGAATATTGCTCAGATTAAAGCAAAGTGTGGTATTATCGAGCGTGAGAATTATAATACGGCAAAGAACGAAAATGTTAAGCAGCCAAACTGCACAGAAGAAAAAGAAAATGCAATAAAAAACGCGTTCAAATATTTTCAAATGATTTAAATGGGAGGATAAAATGCTAAAAAAGATAAAGCTTAAAGGGGGCTTTTTTAATGAAGAAAAAGAGCTGAAATTATTTATGAATGAAGATAGAATATCAGTTCTTTACGGGAAAAATGGCTCTGGAAAAAGTACTATTTCTAATGCTGTGCGTAAGGCAAAAGGGGATGTAGTTGATGATATAATCCAAGCCACATTACTTGATGAAAAAGATATGGCTTGCATTATATTCCATGGGAATTAAGGACGTGGTCTATATTTAACCAAAGACAGGTGATAAAATGATTTCTATTGACTTTGCCTAAAAATACACCTAAAACAATTTATGCTTTGCCAAATGTGGATGTAAGAATAGGATAAATATGGTAATTGGCAAATAGGAATATAGGAGGTGTTTTATGGATAAGCGCAAGCGGATGGGAAAGGATAAAGAGGGAGTGATATTTCCGGTTGCTCCGAATCTTTCTGAAATGGGTGATAGTTATTTGCAATTTATAGAAGAAATTAAGAAAGAAATTCAGAAGCAGAGAGTTTCAGTTGTAATGAACGCTAATACAAGCATGATTTGCCTTTACTGGAATATTGGCAGGGCTATTTTGAAAAAACAAGAGGAAGAGGGATGGGGTGCAAAGGTTATTGACCGTATGTCAAAGGATCTGAAAATTGCTTTTCCAGAAATGTCCGGCTTTTCTCCACGTAATATTAAGTATATGCGAAAATTTGCCCAGTGTTGGGGGGATTATGAAATTGTGCAACGGGTCGTTGCACAATTACCATGGCGGACAAATATTACTTTGATGGATAAATTAAAAACACAGGAAGAACGCATATGGTATGCTGGTAAAACGATAGAAAATGGTTGGAGTAAAACGATACTTGAGTTACAGATACAAAGTAAATTAATGGAACGTACTGGAAAAACAGTCAACAATTTCCCTGTGGCACTGCCACCGCTTGATTCTGATATGGCGAATCAAATATTTAAAGATCCTTATTTGTTTGACTTTTTGGGAACCGATATGCCAAGACGTGAGGTGGAAATAGAACAGAAACTAACAGAACATATTCAAAGTTTTCTATTAGAATTAGGACAAGGATTTGCATTTGTTGGGCGGCAGGTTCATTTAGAGGTTGGAGGACAGGATTTTTATTTAGATCTTTTGTTTTATCACTTGAAATTACGTTGCTATGTTGTGATAGAATTAAAAGCTTGTGATTTTGAGCCGGGATTTATCAGTCAGTTAAATATGTATCAGAATATAGTAAATGATATTTTGTGCCATCCTGATGACAAACCGACAATTGGGCTTTTGTTGGTTAAGGGTAAGAATAAAACTGTAGTGGAATATTCTTTATCTGGTTATCAGAACCCGATTGGTGTTGCAGATTGGCAGAATCAGCTCACACAGTCTTTGCCAGAGGAGTTCCAGAGCAGTTTACCTTCTATTGAAGAAATAGAAAAAGAATTAGAATAATATCAAAATTAACAGCAAAAGTGCAACGACCGTTGCACAAATAGGATAATAGCCATGATGAGTGGTCAGCGGCTTAAATCAATTCGGTTTAAGCTGCCGATTATTGAAAATGGTTTAAGTATAGGTTGGGACAACGGTGAACATGTAAAGACGGTGCGCCTGCTGATCAAAAACTAAATCCAGAATAGTCAGCCACTATCATTTTTGATAAAAGAAATAAAAGAAATTTGATACAAATTCTATTTGCAACCCGCCCCAATATACAGTAAGATAAAAGAAGCAGGACGCTAGGAGGAAACAGCAGTGCTAAATATTCTGCGGCGTTCCCCGGCACAGAAATCTCAGGACAGGGTGGCCGGGAAAAATTACGGTCCCGGGAAACGGGATGCGCTCACGGGCGCGGTGAACAAAAGCGCTTTTCAGAAAATAGTGGAGGACGCACTGGCAGGCGAGCATATGCAAGGCTGCCTTCTTTTGGTGGATGTGGATCATATGCAGGAAGTCAACGACAGCTACGGCAGGGAGACGGGAGACCGGGTGCTGCAGGCTGTCTACGCCACGCTGCGGGAGCATTTCAGAGGCGAGGATGGCATAGGGCGGCTTTCGGAGGATACGTTCGGGATTTGGATCGAGGGGCTTTCAGCCGACCAGTTGAGCGGCATCCGCAGGCGGATCGCCGTTGTGAACGACAGGCTGCTGCACGGTGACCGGGATATGCCCACCGTTACGTTGAGCGCGGGAGCGGCGCTGGGAGAATCCGGCGAAAGCTATAAGGAGATGTACCGACAGGCGCAGAAAGTACTGTACCGGGTAAAAGAGGGCGGACGCTGCGGCTGTGAAATATATACAACATAAGAAAACGGGAGGAAAGTATGGGCGGCTTTTTTGGAGTGGCATCTAAGGAAAATTGTATATTTGATTTGTTTTTTGGGACGGATTATCATTCCCATCTGGGAACCAGACGGGCGGGTATGGCGCTTTATGATGCGGAGGCGGGGTTTAACCGTGCGATCCACAACATAGAGAACACGCCTTTCCGCACCAAATTTGACAAGGATGTAAACAAGATGTACGGAACGCTTGGAATCGGCTGTATTTCAGACTATGAGCCGCAGCCCCTGATTATCCGTTCCCATCATGGCACCTATGCGATCACTACGGTAGGCAAGATCAATAATAAAGATGAGATTGTGTCGGAAATTTTTCAGCACGGAAAAGGGCATTTTCTGGAGATGAGCGGCGGCGATATCAATGCCACGGAGCTGGTTGCGGCGGTGATTAACCAGTGTGACAATCTGATCGAAGGCATTCAGTACGCGCAGGAGCTGATCGACGGCTCCATGACCATACTGATTATGACGCCGAAAGGGATTTATGCAGCGAGAGACCGGATGGGACGCACGCCTGTCACGATCGGAAAGAAGGATGACGCCTGCTGTGTTTCTTTTGAAAGTTTTGCTTATCTGAATCTCGGCTATGTGCCGGAGCGGGAACTTGGTCCCGGGGAGATCGTTATTATGACGGCGGAAGGTGTGCAGACGCTTGCCGCGCCGGGTAAAGATATGAAAATCTGCACGTTTTTGTGGATTTATTACGGCTATCCTTCCTCGTCTTACGAGGGGATCAGTGTGGAGGAGATGCGCTATCACTGTGGGGCGATGCTGGCGAAACGCGACGACGCGAAGCCGGATATCGTGGCGGGGGTGCCGGACTCCGGGATAGCCCATGCCATCGGCTACGCCAACGAATCGGGGATTCCTTTTTCCAGACCGTTCATCAAGTATACGCCCACGTGGCCCCGCTCCTTTATGCCTACGATCCAGAGTAAGAGGGATCTGATCGCGAAGATGAAGCTGATTCCGGTGCACGATCTGATTAAGGACAGGAGTCTTTTGCTGATCGACGATTCCATTGTGCGTGGCACGCAGCTTCGGGAGACGACGGAGTTTCTTTACCAGAGCGGCGCGAAGGAGGTACATATCCGCCCGGCATGCCCGCCGCTGCTGTACGGCTGTAAATACCTGAATTTTTCCCGCTCCACTTCGGAGATGGAACTGATTGCAAGAAGGGTGATTCAGGAGCTGGAAGGAGAAAATAAATACCCGAATCTGTCGGTTTATGCGGATCCTGACAGCGCAGAGTACGGGCGGATGCTGGAAGGAATCCGGGAGAAACTGAATTTTACCACGCTGCGGTACCATCGGCTGGATGATATGATTGCTTCCGTGGGCATTGACAAGTGTAAGCTGTGTACCTATTGTTGGGATGGGCGGGAGTGAAATCCCCCGCAGTAAGCTACGGAGCATTTTACCCTCGCGGCAGCCGCAAAGGCCATGCAGGCATGACTTTGGCTCGCTGCCGCGGGAATAGCAGCGCGAGAAAAACTTCCGGCCACTCACGGCAAAGGCTGTTTCGCAAAATCAGCACAGAGGACTTGGAAGTTCTAAGTCTCGCGTAAGGGAATGCCAAAATACGGATATTCTCCGTATTTTAGAAAGGTAAACGGATGTTATTTAAATGTAAAAACTGCGGCGGCAATACGGTGTATTCGCCTGAGAGGAAGAAAATGTACTGTCCTCACTGTGAGAGTACGGACAGTGAGGAAAAGATAGAGGACAGTTCCCTTGTGCAATGCGTGAACTGCGGCGCGCCCTTACATTATACGACGCATACGTCGGCGTGCAGATGCGAACATTGCGGCACGTATCTGATATTTAATGAGCGGGTGGAAGGCGCCTTTGAACCCGGGCTGATTCTGCCTTTCTGTATAGGAAAAGAGATGGCGGTGGCGGCAATGGAGCATGAGTTTTCCAGAAGGCTGTTTGCGCCTGCCGATTTCCTGTCTGCGAAAAGCCTGGAGAAGATGGAAGGGATATATGTGCCTTTCTGGCTCTACGATTATGGCGCATACTATGATTTCGCGGGAGAGGGCACTAAAATCAGGACGTGGCGGAGCGGTGACACGGAGTATACGGAAACTTCCTATTTCGAAGTGGTCCGGCAGATGGACGTGGATTTTGACCGCATTCCTGTGGATGCGTCCATCGCTATGGACGACGGTATTATGGATTTGATGGAGCCTTATGATTACCGGGCGCTTGCGGATTTTGAGCCGCGGTACATGTCAGGCTTTTTCAGTGAGGTTTACAATCAGGAAGCGCAGGAGCTGGACGCAAGGGCGCAGGAAAAGGCACGGCAGGCTTCGGAGGAGCTGCTGCAGGGCTCTTTGACAGGATATGCCGCAGTGCGTCCTTATCGAAAGAACCTGAATTTGAACAGAGAGGATTTTTGCTATGCGCTGATGCCTGTCTGGCAGTATGTTTACCGTTATAAGGATCAGTCTTATCTGTACCATGTGAACGGGCAGACGGGCAAGGTGATCGGCGTGACGCCTGTTTCCCGTGGAAAGGTGCTGGCGTACAGCGCCTCGGTATTTGCGGCCGTGACGGCGCTTTGCTGCATGGCTGTCCATGTGCTGGAGATTTTATAAATTTCTGCGCTGGTCGGAAAAGTGCCGGCTTCGGCTTATTCGGACCGGCGGGAAAGGACGGGAACGGTGAGAGAATATTTTCGTTATTTTAAATGGCTGTACATCATACTTGCCGCAGCCGCGCTTCTGACGGCTGTGCTTCACGCGGGTCACTGGGTGTTGGCAAAGACAATGAACTATCAGCGGACAAATACAGAATGTGTTACTGATGAGAGGGTTTTTGACAATGCGGGTGTGCTGTCGGACAAGGAGGAGGAGAAGCTGCGCCGGCTGATCGCAAAGCGGGAGAAACAGACGGGATGCGATATCGTGCTTGTCACGCTGAACGAGCCCTTGGAGGAGTATGCGAGAGCGATTGAACCGGGCGTGACCTCGGAGGAATATGTGAGGGTGTACGCGGAAAAACGCTGGGAGAACGACGGCTTCGGCTATGACGTGCCGGATGGCGACGGTGTGATGCTGGTGGACAACTGGTCAAGGGAGGACGACGGCAGGATACATACATGGCTGTGTACCACGGGGCGGGCGCGGGATGCCTACTATGTGGAGGATATTGACCATCTTCTGGACAATGTGTACCGCTATGTGGAGAACGACCCGTACCGTGCCTACAAGACTTATGTAAACGATTTTTATCACGATATGATGGGCTGGAACGTGTCTCATCTGTCCGTGCCGGGATTTGTGCCGTGGCTGATAGGAATAATAGTGGCTGTTATTTTTGCGTCGGTCAACTGGCGGTCGAAAGAGGGGAAAAAGACGACCACAGCGACTACCTATGTGGCAGGCAGGGAGCCTGTGTTCCGGGTAGCGCAGGACCGGTTTTTGCGAAAGACGGTGACGCAGCGGAAAATCCAGACGAGCAGCGGCGGTCACGGCGGCGGAGGCGGAAGCCATGGAGGCGGGGGCGGTCATCATGGCGGCGGCGGACACAGCCGCTAAGCATACACGTTCCCTTAAAAATCTGTAGATTCTCGAATAATCAATTCTGTATCTAAAATAAACCGTTGGGGCAGCTTTGTCGGATCGGCGATCATGGACAGGAGCTGCGTGCACGCCATAAATCCCATGTCATGTCTGGGCTGGTTGATCGTGGTGATGTTTGGCGTGGTCATAACGGAGATGTCGATGTTGTCGAATCCCGCAACCATAATATCTTGTGGAACACGGAAGCCTTCCAGGGCGCAAGCCCTGAGGGCGGCGGCTGCCATGATGTCGGATGCACAGAATATGGCATCCGGCGGGGAGGCTGTTTTGAGCAATGCGGAAATGGCGGAAACAGCGGTACTGAAATTCCCGTCCGGCACGGTGACGATGTGGAGGGGGTTTACGGTAATTCCTGCCTGTTCCAGTGTTTCGCAGTATCCCTGCAGACGCAGTTTGGCATAGGTGTAGCGTGCCGGGTCGGAGTTGACCAGGGCTATCTGTTTCCTGCCTGCGTTCAGAATGTAGCGCAGCATCTTACGTGTGGCTTCCAGATTATCAATGGTAATATAAGAAATGTCATTCACTTCATTAAATTCACTGCATTGTACAAGAGGGGTTCTCAGTTTTAACTGATCCAGCACATCAATTTCAAGTTTTTGCATGATAACAACACCGGAAATATTGGATTGGCTGATAAAATTAATAATTTGGTGAATATTAAATTTTGAGAGCGTTTCGTTCACGATCAGCAGCTGACAGCCATTTTGGTTGGCAGCATCCTGAATACCCAGCACGATATCTGTGTAAAAGGGATTGTTAAAAACCGATACAATAAAGGTGAAGCAGACGGCAGTAAACCGGCGGTGGAGGGAGAGAACACACAGGAGGCGGCGAAGGAAGCTGTGGATGAAAAAGCGCAGGAGCCGGTATCGGAAGAGACGGCTGAAAAAGCCGGCGGCATGAAGATCGGCTATATTTCTCCCTGGCCGGACACGTGGTATCTGCGTGCGGAAGAAGGCGCAAAATGGGCATGTGAGAAGGCGGGAGCGGAATTTTTGTCGGTTAATTCCAACAGGGACTCCGAGCAGGAACAGACCAACATTGATTATCTGATTGACGAAGGTGTGGACTGCATTGTCATTCTTTCCTGGAATGAAGCCGGCTGTGTGGCCGCCGCCGAGAAATGTAAAGAGGCGGGAATTGGCTGTGTTGTTTTTGATGCCTGTGGCGCCATGCAAAACCACGATGTGGACATTACGGCATCCGTAGATTTTGACTGGCAGAGTATGGGTGGCATTTATGTGGACTGGATGAATGCTACATATCCGGGAGAGGATTATGTATTCATCAGTGGTACGGTGGACAGCGTAGTCTGCCAGACGGTGGAGGCGAGTCTGAAAGAGGCGACGGAGAAAGCCGGAAAGATGAAATGTGCGGATATCCTTTACGGTGATTATGAACCGGAAAAAGCGGCCAATGAAGTGGAAGATCTTGTGAACTCCGGTTTGGATTTTTCCGTTATCGGCGTTATCAATGAGGACTGTGCGGCGGCCATTATCACGCGTCTGGAAGATCTGAATGTGGCGGACAAGTATCATGTGTTTGCGCAGAACGGCTCCGAGGTGGGCGCACAGCTGATGAAGGATGGTTCCCTTGAGTTTACCATTGCGTCATCGCCGGGACTGGAAGGCGCAGTAGCGGTGTTTGCGGGAATCGACGGGGTGAAGAACGGGAAGGAGCCTAATCAGCTGATTGCGTGTCCCATTGCCTCCGTGACACCGGACCTGGCGGACGATCCGGAAGCCATTATTTCATGGTCTGTGGATGAAGAGGCGTGGGGAGCGATTATCCGGGAAAGCTTTTCTGATTATGCAGTCTTTTTCTAAACGTCCGGACAGGCATTTGCACCGCCATCAATATGGCGTTTGGAAGCGATAGGTAAAGCAGTCTTGAGAGGGGAGCGGGAAAATCTGCAGTTGGCTTCCCGCTCCTCTGACTGCATGGGAAATTTGCGTTTTTGACATGGAGAAACGGTGAGGCTATGGAAAAACTACTGGAACTGAAAAATATCTCCAAATCCTATTCGGGGGTAGAAGTTTTAAAGGGTATCACGATTGATCTTGAAGAAGGCGAGGTGCTCTGTCTGGTTGGCGAAAACGGGGCGGGAAAATCTACGCTGATCAAGATTATTTCCGGCGCCGTATGGCCGGGTGCGGGTACGATCCGGTATTTCGGCAAAGAGTATGGGAGGCTGCATCCGAAGGATGTCATCGACATGGGGGTTGCAACGATTTATCAGGAGATTGATCTTGTGGACAATCTGACGGTGGCGGAAAACATATTTTTGGGCGCCGAATTGAAAAACAGTTTGGGGATAATTCGTGCAAAGGAGCAGGAAAGGCAGGCGGATGAGCTGTTGGAAAAGCTGAGGCTCGATGATATCAGCGGCAAAACGTTGCTGTCCAAGCTGTCCACGGCGCAGAAACAGTGCGTCCAGATTGTGAAGGCGCTGAAAAATGAGGCGAGAATACTGATTTTGGATGAACCGACCGCATCCCTTGGGGATAAGGAGACAAAGAGCCTGCTCGCGCTGGTAAAGAATTTGGCGGGACAGGGGATCGGGATTATATATATTTCCCATTTCATAGAGGAACTGTTCGCCCTTGGAGATACTCTGCTGATTCTCAAGGACGGCTGCCAGACAGCCGTGAGAAAGGCCGGGGATACAACGCCGGAGCAGGTCATTCACGACATGATCGGACGGGAGAAGGACTTTTGACGCTCCGCTCTGTCAAAGAAAATATTATGATTACCCATAACGAGGAGAGGGAATGGATTTCTCTCGACAGGGAAGCCCGGATGGCCGCGCAGAGTATAGAGAATTTTGCGATCAAGACGCCGGGGCAGGACGCGGAAGTGACCAGTCTTTCGGGCGGAAACCAGCAGAAAACGATTATTGCAAGATGTGTGACGGATCCGGGAGAGGTCTACATTTTTGACGAGCCGACCAAAGGCGTGGACGTGGGTGCAAAAGAAGAAATTTACAGGCATATCCTAAATCTGGCAAAGGCGGATAAGTTTGTGATCCTTATTTCGTCGGATATGCCGGAGCTCCTTTCCATGAGTGACAGAATCGGTGTCATGTGCGGCGGGAGATTAGTGGATATTGTGGATGTCGATCAGACGACAGAGTCTGATCTTATGCGGAAATATTTGGGACTGTCATAGACTTGTTTTAGGCAGCCGGGCTTGGCCTTGTGTCCGCGGGAGCGACGGTTCTTGTGATATCCGGTCATTTTGATATTTCTACGGGAAGAATGCTGGGGCTTGCCATGTGCGCCATGGCGATTATGCTCAACGGCGGTATGCATCCGGTATTGGTATCGGTTCTGGGCATATTGATCTGTGTCGCCTGCTCTGTGTTTAACGGGGCTGTGTCAATTGCCTTTCAGGCGCCGTCCTTTGTGGTGACACTGGCGACCCAGAATATTTATTACAGCATTGCGCTGCTTTTGACAAACGGCTATATGCAGACACTGTACGGGAAATACAGGACGCTGGCGTCCTTTCGGATTTTTGGCGTGTTTCCGCTGATCTATCTCATTTTGATTCTGGGGTTTGTGAGTATCCACGTGATTTTGAAGCATACAAGAACCGGGCGTCATGTCTATGCCATCGGAACCAATGAGCGCGCCGTGCAGACGAACGATAACCAGACAAACTCGGGCGTGATTGATTCGTTTATAGAATGTCAGGAAAGCGGGAGAGAGCCGGAAATTTCCGGGGAGTCTGTTTTGCAGGCAATGCGGGCTGTGTTCGGAAGCGTCGAGTCCTCGCAAAAGGGGCGTACAGTTACTGTAAACGGGGAAGATCAGGAAGGCACGGGCGAAGCCTGAGACCTGCACATGGAGGCGTATATGAAAATAGGATTTATTACTTCTATTCTGGAGGATTATACATATGAAGAAATGATAGACACCGCGTCCGCGCTCGGATTTGCGTGCGTGGAGGCGGCGTGTTGGCCGGCGGGCGGCGCTGAGCGGCGCTATGCGGGGGTGTCCCATATTGATGTGGGGCGCGTGATAGAGGATGAGTCGTACAGGAAACATATACTTTCCTATGCGAAGGAGAGAAATATCGAGATATCCGCCCTTGCCTATTATCCCAATACCATGGATGGAGATTTGAAAAAGCGAAAGGAAAATATCTGTCATCTGAAAAAAGTCATCAGGGCGTCTGCTCTTCTGGAAATTTATATGACCACGACGTTTATCGGGAGGGATCAGCATAAAACCATAGAGGAGAATCTGGCGCTGTTTGATGAGGTTTGGCCGGACATCATAAAGTATGCGGAGGAAAATCGGGTTAAAATAGGGATAGAAAACCGGTATTTAGAGCAGTTTGTATGAGAGGTGCGATCAAGCAGGGAAGATTCCTCTTCCCCTGCTCGCCGCGCGGCCCGCATGCTGCGAAACAGCAAACTTCCATTTGCGGGTCTGCGCATGAACAAGAGGCGGGTGCAAAAGCATCCGCCTCACATAACGTCATATCATAATAAGATCGTACCGCGCTCCCTACGCCATCTTGTTCACTGCAAGGGCCATGCGGGAAACTTTTCTGGCAGAAGTATTCTTGTGGTATACGCCTTTCTTGGTAGCCTTGTCGATCGCGGAAGTTGCGGCAAGCAGCGCGCTCTGTGCGGCAGCCTTATCCTTCGCCTCGATGGCAGCGTACACTTTCTTGATCGCTGTCTTAACGCCGGACTTGATGGATTTGTTTCTCTCAGCCTTCGTCCTGTTTACCAGAATTCTCTTTTTTGCAGATTTGATATTAGCCATAACATCCTCCATTTCAAAACATTTACGCTTTTTCTTCTTACTGCTTATAGGGACGTGTCTCATTAAAGCCGGACACGGACGTCTTAATAGAAACACACGCATTTTATTTTAGATTATGGAAATGGGGATGTCAATACATATTTTGTTTATTTTTGCAAAAAATAGAAAACAAAATGGGCAGGCGGGAAAATGGCGCATAAAATATAACAGAGCAGGCGTCCTGTGAGATCGGACATAAAGCGCTGAAAGCGCAGGCTTGCGAGTTAAGATGATTGCGACAGGCTTGTCAAGACGGAAAGGAATGGAAATTGCTATGGATAGCTGGTCAAATGTCAGGACGGACTTGGCGTTGGAAGCCAGAGAAGGCATTGGGGAAAAGGAGTCCGGGCTTCATGGAGTGGAAGTGGAAGAGCACTATGACGAGGAGAGCGACGTGCATATCACCCGGGTGGTTATAGAGACGAAAAACGGCGCGAAGGCGCTTGGGAAACCCATGGGCACCTATATTACGCTGGAAGCGCCCGCCATGACGGAGCCGGAGGAGGACTACCATCAGGAAATATCGCGCATTCTGGCAGAGCAGCTTCGGGGGATTCTGCCGAATCCTGACAAGGAGCAGTCGATTCTGGTGGTAGGGCTTGGAAACAGGGAAGTCACGGCGGATTCCCTCGGACCAAATGTGGTGGATAATCTCTTTGTCAACCGGCATATTGTGATGGAGTATGGAAAAGTGGCTTACAATCGGACGAAGATGCATCTGGTGAGCAGTCTGGCGCCGGGCGTTATGGCGAAGACGGGTATGGAGTCCGCGGAGATCATCAAGGGGGTGATCGGGGAGACAAAGCCGGATATGGTGATTGCGATCGACGCGCTGGCGGCACGTTCCACCAAACGCTTAAACCGTACCATCCAGATCACGAACACGGGCATTCATCCCGGCTCCGGTGTGGGGAACCACCGAAACGCCATCACGGAGGAGACACTTCACATTCCGGTGCTTGCGCTCGGGGTGCCGACTGTGGTGGATGCGGCTACAATCGTGGGGGACGCCATGGGGGAGAGACCTGTTACCCTCAAAGAACTGAATAATATGTATGTGACCACAAAGGATGTGGATCAGCAGATCCGCCAGATCAGCCATATTATCTGTGACGGGATTAACGGCGCGCTGAATCTCTGACAGGAAGTGTTGGCATGAAGTTCTATTCGAGGTGCATATATCTTTAGTATGTACATGAATAGAAAGTGGTTGAAGCTTATTTTAATAGCGGTTGTTATCATTACTCTCGGATTCGGATGCGTGGAGCTTTTGCGGGAGAGGGAGAAAAAGACGGAAGTTTCTGCCCTGCAGGGGATTGCTGAGGAGCTGGTGATGGAACCTTATCTGCCCGGAATCCGCAGGATGAGCGAGGCAGACGGTCACGCCGCGGGCAGTGACTTTTGGAGAGACGCACTGCTTTTTCCGTATCCGGGGCTGCTCTATGCGCTGGAGAACGGGTCGGATGGCGTGACGGAGAGTGATTACGCCATCCTTCTTCTGCCGGAGGGAAGCGACGAGGACCGCAGGGGACTGCCGGAGGAGGCGTTGGAGTACGGCGATGACGCCATGCATCTGGAAAAGAATATGGAATCGGCGTTTTTAGAGGAAAACGAGCGTTATTTATCTGCGGAGCAGCAGGAGGAGGAAGAGCCGGCTGACGATACGCAGGAAGAACGGTCGTTTGTCTGCATGGAGGAAAAGAGCTACCGCTACCAATGGGAGGAACTGTCTTCCTACGAAGCGCTGGTCAAGGCTTTTTATGCAGTGGACAGCACTACCGTTGCGGGGGAGGAGCTTCTGCGGACCGAAACACTTCTGGAAAAGGATATGCGGATCCGGGGGGATGCGGACGCACCCCAGATTCTGATTTATCACACACATTCCAAAGAAGCGTTTGTGGATTCCGTGCCGGATGATGTGAACAGCGGAATTCTGGGGGCGGGAGAATATCTGGCAGAGCTTCTGCGGGAGAATTACGGGTACAATGTGATACATGACACAGGATGCTACGATGAGGACAGGTCTTATGCCTACAACAACTCCCTGCCTTCAATTGAGGCAATTTTACGGGATAATCCTTCCATCGAGGTGGTAATCGACCTGCACAGGGATGAAATGCCGGAGGACAGGCGTCTCGTCATGGAACTGCAGGGGCGTCCCACCGCGCAGTTTATGTTTTTTAACGGTCTGTGCCGGACAAAAAAAGGGGCGATTGCGCAGCTGGAGAATCCTTATCTGGAGGACAATCTGGCGTTGTCCTTCCAGATGCAGGCGGCGTGTAACGAGTATTATCCCGGAATTGCACGCAGAATCTATCTGAAGGCGTACCGTTACAATATGCATCTTTGCCCAAAATCCCTGCTGATCGAACTTGGCGCGCAGAACAATACGGAGGAAGAAATACATAACGCATGTGATGTTTTGGCGCATGTGCTTGACCTGGTTTTTTCCGGCAGGGAGCCGGAGCGAGGAGAAGAGACCGGGGAGGAGGTGTCTGAGGGGGATTGATGTGGACATTCCGCGGACAATTTGATATACTTTCTCCAAGTAAAGAATGGAGGAAGTTATGGACCAGAGTAAAATCAGAAATTTTTGTATCGTCGCCCACATCGACCACGGAAAGTCCACGCTGGCAGATCGGATCATCGAGCAGACCGGGCTTCTGACCAGCCGTGAGATGCAGGCGCAGATACTGGATAATATGGAACTGGAGCGGGAGAGGGGCATCACCATCAAAGCCCAGACCGTGCGCATCATCTATCAGGCGAAGGACGGGAACGAGTATATTTTCAACCTGATCGATACGCCCGGGCATGTGGATTTTAATTATGAAGTGAGCCGTTCCCTCGCGGCATGTGACGGGGCGATCCTCGTTGTGGACGCGGCGCAGGGCATCGAGGCGCAGACGCTGGCGAATGTATATCTGGCTTTGGATCACGATCTGGACGTGTTTCCCGTGATCAATAAGATCGATCTGCCGAGCGCGGACCCGGAGCGCGTAAAGAATGAGATCGAAGATGTGATCGGCATCGAGGCGCAGGATGCACCTCTTATTTCCGCGAAGAACGGCATCGGCATCGGGGATGTGCTTGAGGCGATTGTGGAGAAAATTCCCGCGCCCGGCGGCAGCCCCGACAATCCGCTGCAGGCATTGATCTTTGATTCCGTGTATGATTCCTACAAGGGCGTGATCGTGTTCTGCCGCATCAAAGAGGGCAGGGTCAGAAAGGGTACGAAGATCAGGATGATGGCGACGGGAGCCACCGCGGAGGTGGTGGAAGCCGGGTATTTCGGCGCGGGTCAGTTCATTCCCTGCGACGAGCTGACGGCGGGGATGGTGGGGTATCTCACCGCCTCCATCAAGAACGTGAAGGACACCGCCGTGGGAGATACGGTGACGGATGTGGACAATCCCTGTGCAGAGCCGCTTCCCGGTTACAAGAAGGTAAACTCCATGGTATACTGCGGCATGTACCCGGCGGACGGGGCGAAATACCCGGATCTGCGGGACGCGCTGGAGAAGCTGAAACTCAACGACGCCTCGCTAAACTACGAGCCGGAGACTTCCATTGCGCTGGGCTTCGGGTTCCGCTGCGGTTTTCTTGGGCTGCTTCATTTGGAGATCATACAGGAGCGTCTGGAGCGGGAGTACAATCTGGACTTGGTGACCACTGCGCCGGGCGTTATTTACAGGGTATATAAGACAAACGGGGAGATGATCGAGCTGACCAATCCCTCCAATCTGCCCGACCCATCCGAGATTGACTATATGGAAGAGCCGGTGGTCAGCGCGGAGATTATGGTGACGACGGAGTTTATCGGTCCGATCATGCAGCTCTGTCAGGAGCGGCGGGGAAGGTACGTCAGTACCGAGTACATTGAGTCGTCCCGGGCGCTGTTAAAATACGAGCTGCCGTTGAATGAGATTATTTACGACTTTTTCGATGCGCTGAAATCCCGTTCGAGAGGATACGCTTCTTTTGACTATGAGTTAAAGGGGTACGAGCAGTCGAAACTGGTGAAGCTGGATATTCTGATCAACCACGACGAGGTGGACGCGCTCTCCTTCATTGTTCATGCTGACAGTGCCTATGAGCGGGGCAGGAAGATGTGTGAGAAGCTCAAGGACGAGATTCCGAGACACCTTTTCGAGATTCCCATTCAGGCGGCGGTTGGCGGCAAGATCATCGCCAGGGAGACGGTCAAAGCGATGCGCAAGGATGTTCTTGCCAAGTGTTACGGCGGTGATATCACCCGGAAAAAGAAGCTGCTCGAAAAGCAGAAAGAGGGCAAGAAGCGGATGCGCCAGGTGGGCAATGTAGAGATTCCGCAGAGCGCCTTTATGAGTGTGCTGAAGCTGGATGACAACTAGTGCTCCATTTTCCAATTGCATACACTTTTTGCGAAGTCCCGAATTTCCTTATACAAGGCGTTTGAGGGAGGCGATGCGGTGGCATCGTTGACCGAAAACAACGCAGTAGAAGGGAATGCTGGCAAGCAAAAAAGGATAGTTAATTGGTAAATGGAGCACTAGGAGGCGGGACAAAGAAACGAGGAAAGGTGGTAATTAATATGTCAACATTGCAGAGTCAGGTAATACAGTCCCTTAACGGCTTATCGGAGGATAATTTGCAGTTTTTGCTTGATATGATACAGCGGTTTATGAAGCCGAAAGAAATCGGTGAAGAGAATCTCAGTGGAATGGCTATGATGGAAAGCAGGACTCGCAGAATAGGCAGTTTGGAAGGGCAGGATCTTATAGATGCAGATTATGATATAGATGATTGTAATGATGAAATAGCCGAAATGTTTGGAGTATAGCGCAGATGAAAATATTGATCGATACGCATATCGCTATTTGGGCAGTGATGAATGATTCTAAATTGCCGGAAAGGGCGAAGGAAATCATTCTTGATAAGGAAAATGAAATATTTTACAGCACAGCCTCTGTCTGGGAAATTGCAATTAAGCATATGCTGCACCCGGACAGGATACGCATAAATGGCAGCCTTTTGGAGAGAGGGTGTGAAGGAAATGGATATCTTGTGCTTCCTGTGTTTAATAGGCATGTCTCAGCATTGGAAACATTAAGGCGTCCGGGAAATGCGCCTTCACATAAGGATCCGTTTGACAGAATAATGGTGGCGCAGGCGAAAGCAGAACATTTAATGTTTCTGACACATGATTCGTTAATTCCATATTATAATGAGCAGTTTATTATTTCAGTATAGGCAGAATGTTTCGGAATGGAGGACAAGTTGAAAAACCTGAGTATCTATATCCATATCCCGTTCTGCGTTCGCAAATGCCTGTACTGCGACTTCCTCTCCGGACCGGCGGGTGACGGAGAAATGGAAAGTTATGTAAACTTGTTACTGCGCGATATAAAAGAACAGTCGGTATTTTATGGAGATCACAGAGTGATCTCCATCTTTTTCGGCGGGGGTACGCCGTCCCTTCTCCCGGCGCGGGAGACGGAACGCATTCTGTGGCAGGTGAGAAATGTATTTTCTCTGGCGGAGGATGTGGAGATTACGATAGAATGCAATCCCGGCACGGTGACTGCGGAGAAACTTAAAAATTACATAACATATGGCATTGATCGCCTCAGCATCGGTCTGCAGTCCACGGATGACGGGGAGCTGGCGCGCATCGGGAGAATACATAACTACCGTGATTTTTTGGAAACTTATGAGATGGCGAGGAAGGCGGGATTTGGCAATATCAATATTGACCTGATGGCGGGGCTTCCGGGGCAGGGTATAGCTTCGTACAGAAAAACGCTGGAGCGGGTCGTGGCGCTCTCGCCCGAGCATATTTCTGCATACAGCCTGATTCTGGAGGAGGGGACGCCGCTTTATGTAAACCAGAAGTCTTATACCTTTCCGGACGAGGACGAGGATCGGGAGATGTACGAACTGACAGGAACGGTTCTGGGACAGGCTGGCTTTCACCGTTACGAGATTTCCAATTATGCCAGAGAGGGACGTGAGTGCCGCCACAACAAAGTGTACTGGCGCAGGGGCGATTATGTGGGATTCGGTCTGGGAGCGTCCTCCATGATACGGAATGTGAGGTGGAAAAACCCGGACATGCCGTCGGACTATGCGGTTTGTTTGGAGAAGCCGGAGACTGATGGACAGAGAGAGGCGGCGTATAGTTTGATGCGGCAGACAGCGCAGGGCATAGGAACTAAGGCGGAATGTGCGGCTCATATCGCGGAAACAGAGACGGACCCGGCGATACGCATGAAAGATGAAGGAGTGTGGAACAGGGCATTTGCGGAAATGCTGCGTCAGACGGGAAGGTGCGGGGTGCAGTCCCTCACCGTGCAGGAACAGATGGAGGAATTTATGTTCCTGGGCCTGCGGATGATGGAAGGAGTGGATTTGGGTGAGTTTCGGCGGTATTTTGGAAAAAGCGTGGACGAGGTTTACGGAAAACAGATCGGATCTTTCGTGGAGCAGGGACTTTTGGAGCGTGATGACAGGCGGATCTGGCTTACTCCGCGGGGGATTGATGTCAGCAATACGGTGTTTGCGGCGTTTTTGCTTTAGCCGGAGAACAGTTTAGGGCGAGACGGGGGAACGGTATTGAATTTCCCCTGTTATGCTTGTATAATGTATAATAGATAGAAAAGCAAGAATGATTAGGGAAGAAATTGAATAGTTACAAGCCTATTTGTAATTGGGACAGATGGAAAGGCACTTGGGAAGCCGCCAGGTCATAGAATAGAGTAAATGGACTTTGGAGGCTCCTTTTGAAAACATTCAGCCAGCCACTTTCTGCGAAGGATGAGGCAGTTTATCTGGGGCAGCTTAAAACAGGAAGCGAAAGAGAGCGCGGGGAGGCCAAAGGGATTCTGGTGGAGCGGAATTTACGTCTGGTGGCGCATATTGCCAAGAAATACCAGAACGTGGACGAGGACATGGAAGATCTCATATCCATTGGCACCATCGGATTGATTAAGGCGATAGATTCCTTTGATGCGGGGAAGGGGAAACTCAGTACCTATGCGTCACGCTGTATAGACAATGAGCTCTTGATGCTCCTCCGGGCGAAAAAGAAGACTTCCCGGGAAGTATCTTTGTATGAACCGATCGGTACGGACAGGGAGGGCAACGAAATCAGCCTGCTTGACGTGATTGAGCAGGACCAGGTGGACGTGATCGACAGGATGGAAGTGGAGGATAAGCTGCACAGACTGAAAGGTATGATCACCGACAGACTCTCGGACAGGGAGAGGGAAATTATTTTGATGCGTTACGGTCTTTTGAGCGGACAGGAGATCACCCAGCGGGAGATCGGTCACAGACTCGGCATTTCCAGAAGCTATGTGTCCAGAATTGAGAAACGGGCGCTGGAGAAGCTGAAAGAAGGTTATGAGTCCTGCGGCATCGCATGAAAGAAGGGTGAGGAAAAAAGCCGGACGCTGCGCGAACACGAAGTCGGATGTGAAGATAGAGATGGAATGGAGGAAATGGGACAATGCGTTTTATAAAGAGTGAAGATTTGAAGACCGGAATGAGATTGGCGCGTCCTATCTACAATAAAAACGGCGTTCTGCTCTATGAGAGGAATTCCAAGCTGACGGTACAGGGTATCAACAGCGTAAAGAATTTCGGGCTGCTGGGGATTTTTATTCTTGAGCCCGCGGAGCCTGTGCCGCCCATGACGAGGGCGGACGTGGAATTTGAGCGCTTCCAGACCATGTGCGTGTTTTCAATTCGGGAAGAGCTGGATTGGATTGCGGCGAATGGGCGGCCACAGAGAAATGACATGATCGCTTCCAATATCATCAAGAATTACGGTCATCTGGACGGCAGGATTAATTTTCAGCAGAATCTCCGAAGTAAAGAGGACTACATATACAAGCATTCTCTGAATGTGGCGATTCTCTGCGCGCTGATAGCACATGTTATGAATATGAGGGTGGAGGAGCAGATGGAGACGGTACAGGCGGCTCTTGTCCACGATATCGGAAAGATCATGCATTTCGAGGAGGAGGAGGTCGCCGGCGGTCCGGTGATCGACATGACAATGAACGCCAAGGAAGAGGCGGGACATGCCCTTCTGGAGACAGCTTTTTCGGCAAAGCCCAATATCAGGCGGATCTGCTCGCAGGCGCACAGGATACTGGCGGACATGGACACCTCGTCGCTCCGGCTGGTGAACGGCGCAAGGGTGCTTGCTGTGGCGGAGACATATGATATGATGACGGCGATGAAGATAGATGAGGAGCCGGCTTCCGAGGTGGAGGCGCTGAAATTCCTTCTGAACAATCCTGAAAAGTACCACAGCAAGGTGGTGGAGGCGCTCATTAAGTCCATCAATATTCTTGTGCCAGGGGTCAGCGTGGAGTTAAATACAGGGGATAAGGCGCTTGTCCTTGCGGCGAACGAAACGGATGTTCTGCGCCCTATGCTTCTGATGTTTAAGGATAACAGTATCGTCGATCTTGCGAATATGGATGTGTATGAGGATCTTGAAATCAAGGATATTATGAAGACGCTGGACAACCGTCATGTAATGGATATGGAATTGCTGAAGAAAAACGGTATAGAAGTGGAAGAAGAGGAATATCTGGAGGTCGCAGTTCCGTAGGGATTGCTAAAATACGATAAGAGGGGGAATCGGAAATGCCGACGATACAGGAGATTATGCAGACGGCGAAAAATGCCGGTGCGTCAGATGTACATATCACGGTGGGAATACCGCCCAAGATGCGTGTGAATGGAAATCTGATTACCATGGAATATCCGAAAATGATGCCGCAGGATACGCTGACGGTCGCTTATTCTATTATGAATGATGTGCAGCGGGAGCGCTTTGACGAGCGGGGCGAGTATGATATGTCCTTTTCGATTCCGGAGCTGGGCAGATACCGTGTCAACGTTTACAAGCAGAGGGGTTCCGCGGCCCTGGCGCTGCGTCTGGTAGGTACGCAGGTCCCGGCGCCGGAGAAGCTGGGCGTGCCGGAGTCGGTTATCAATCTTTACGAGCGCAAGCGCGGGCTGATCCTTGTGACAGGTCCTACGGGAAGCGGTAAGTCTACCACGCTGGCGGCTATCATCGACAAGATCAATAATAACAGGGACGCCCACGTGATCACGCTGGAAGATCCGATCGAGTATCTGCACCAGCATAAGATGGCGATGGTGAACCAGAGGGAGATCGGACTGGATTCCCAGAGTTATGCCAACGCCCTGAGAGCGGCTCTCCGCGAAGACCCGGATATCATTCTGGTCGGCGAGATGCGCGACTTTGAAACCATAAGCGTTGCGATCACGGCGGCTGAGACCGGGCACCTGGTGCTTTCCACCCTGCATACCATCGGTGCGGCTAGCACCGTAGACCGTGTGATCGACGTATTCCCGCCCCATCAGCAGCAGCAGATCAGAGTACAGCTGGCAAATGTCCTGGAAGCTGTCATTTCCCAGCAGCTCATTCCCACAATGGACGGCATGGGCAGAGTGGCGGCATTTGAGGTGATGCACGCGAACCATGCGGTCAGGAATCTGATACGAGAAGGGAAATCACATCAGCTGGCGACTGTTATGCAGACCAACCGCAAGCTGGGTATGATTACCATGGACGACGCGATCATACAGCTGTTTTACGAGGGAAAGATCGACAGGGAGATGGCGATTCAGTTTGCGCAGGATCCCGATGGTATGCAGAACAAAGTAATGTAGGTTGCGGTTAAATGGGGGCTGACTATGGATTATAAGAGAAAAAAGGTGCGTCTGGGAGACGTGCTTGTACAGAACGGCGTTATTACGGAGGAAGATCTGCAGAGAGGACTGGAGCGGCAGAAGGGCAGTGGACGTAAACTGGGCGAAACGCTGGTGGATGAGGGTATTACCACTGAGGAGAATATTGCCAGGGCGTTGAGCAAACAGTTCCACTATGACATGGTGGATCTGCAGAACACCGAGATCCCGCAGGAGATTCTGGATCTTGTGCCTGCGAATGTCTTAAAAAAGCACCGGGCGATTCCCTTCGAGTATTCGCCGGATAACATGAACGTGCTCCGGGTGGCAATGTCCGATCCCATGGATATCGGTGCAATGGACGATATCAATATCATTACGAACCTGCAGGTGGAGCCTGTGGTTGCCACCATGGGCAGCGTTATGCTGGCGCTGGACAATTATTACGGGCAGGCGGAAGTGAATTCCGCTCTGGAGGAATATACCAGAGAAAAAGAGAGCCAGATAGTTGAGCAGGAGGACATGTACAGTGAGGATGTCAACAATTCCCCCATTGTGCAGCTCGTCAAGGGTATGATTGATCAGGCTGTCAGACAGCGCGCTTCCGATATTCATATCGAGCCGATGGAAAGGCAGGTGCGGATCCGTTACCGTATTGATGGCGCCCTCTATGAGAAAGCGGTTTACAGCATCAGGCTTCTGCCGGCGATCGTGGCGCGTGTCAAGATTATCGGCGGCATGGATATTTCCGAGAAGAGAAAACCGCAGGACGGTCGTATCACCCAGATCGTGGACAGGAAGGAGTTTGATATCCGTGTTTCCATCCTGCCGACTGTATACGGGGAAAAGATCGTTATGCGTCTTACTTCCAAGAACGCTCTGACAAAGGAGAAGAGCCAGCTCGGATTAAAGGCTGACGAATTGAAAAAGTTCGACCATATCTTAAAGCATCCGCACGGGATCCTGCTTGTGACAGGTCCTACGGGAAGCGGTAAGTCCACCACCCTGTACACGGCGCTCAGCGAGCTGAATAAGGAGGATGTGAACATCATTACCGTTGAGGACCCGGTGGAGGCGAATATCGACGGCATCAACCAGGTACAGGTTAACACGAAAGCGAATCTGACATTTGCATCCGCCCTGCGCTCGATTCTGCGTCAGGACCCGGATATCATTATGATCGGTGAGATCCGTGACCAGGAGACTGCTTCGATTGCCGTGCAGGCATCTATCACAGGTCATCTGGTGGTCTCGACCCTGCACACCAATTCTGCGGCAAGCACCATCACCCGCCTGGCGGACATGGGAATCGAGCCATATCTGATTGCGGATTCCACGATTGGCGTTATCGCCCAGAGACTTGTGCGCAGACTCTGCCCCGAGTGCAAGCGGAAGAAAAAGGCGGACGCGGAGGAACTGGAGCTTTTGCAGATGGAGCCTGACGCGGATGTGACGGTCTATGAGCCGTGCGGCTGCCCGAGATGCGACGGCACCGGGTTTAAAGGACGTATCGGCGTCTATGAGATCATGGAGGTGAGCCAGTCCCTGAAATCCATTATCAGCAAGGGCGGAACCGCGGAGGATATCAAGAATAAGGCGCTGGAGGAGGGGATGAGCACCCTGCGCATGAGCGCCACCAGGTATGTGCTGGAAGGAATTACATCCGTGCAGGAAATGATGCGGGTATCCTTTGACTTGTAGGAAGCAAGGAAAAAACGAGTGATATCCTAAAAAGCGTCAATAAATTTTGCAAAAAATCTTGACAAATTTTTCTGGAAGCGATATTCTAATAATAAATCAGCCGGTCATCATGACGTGTGAGACCGGCTGTTTCTATCGGCGGATTTTTACCCGCATCAGTTATTCTGGCAGATTCTGCCATAATTTCACAGACACAGGCAGGGTTTGCGGGACGGGAAACAGGGAAAAGAGGAGGTCCCAGTGGCTCTGTATACATAAGGAGAGACAGATGGGACAAAAGGATTTGGCAGCTAAGCAGTTTGAATACAGCGCAGAGGTATTCGCAGATACCATTAACGCTTTGATTTTTGAAGGAGAACAGGTCGTATTGGCGAAAGATCTGCAGCCGGCGCCGACAGAGTCCTTATATCAGGCTGTAAACGGTGCATTGCGCAATCAATATAATGATGTCAGCAAATATGAGATGAGAAATGGCAGAATCGCAACGCAGTATACGTTGGAAAATCAGTCTGGACCAGATTATAGGATACTGCTCCGCAAGGCCGGGTATGAAGGCGCGATTTATAGACAGCAGTATGACGGCAGGGATATCTATCCCGCAATTACGCTCGTGTTGTATTGGGGTGATAAGGCATGGAATGCCAGCCACGATTTTTATCGGTTTTTTCGCAGGGAAAAGATTCATCGTATGGCGAGAAAGTACATAGACAATGTCTGCCTGCATATGTATTCGATGAGAACCCTGCCTCTGGAAATACGACAGAGGTTTAAGAGCGACATGAGAGTGGTAGTTGATTATCTGGCGGAAGGGGAACAATATACACCTACGGATCAGGAGATTAAGGATATAGATGCGACAATGGGTATGTTACATGCATTGACGGGTGAAACAATTTTGCTGGACAATAAGAAATTATTGCAGGAAGAACAGGAGAGAGGAGGAAAGGTAACGATGGGATATGCAGCGACTATGTATGTGGAGAGAGGGAGACAAGAAGGGAGACAAGAAGGAAGGCAAGAAGGAAGGCAACGGGGGATGCGTGAAGAAAAAATCCGCGGGGCAACTGCCT
>ERZ779624.36-NODE-36-length-66653-cov-11.766945_pt1 | contig 66653 bp, 60 predicted proteins | sample MGYA00514190_ERZ779624 | MGnify/ENA primary metagenome ERZ779624 (study PRJEB29562, sample SAMEA4376706) | mouse gut metagenome | isolation source: Cecum | study: EMG produced TPA metagenomics assembly of the A DSS colitis mouse model was used to assess the... | reverse complement strand
TACCTACCGCAGAAAACGATCGACCTGCTGATCCAGGAACACAGCAAGCACCCCAGCAACCCCATCATGTTCCCCTCCCCGATAACAGGCAAGCTCTATGGGCCAGACTGCATCGGGCGGCTGCACAAAAACCTGCTGAAAAAGGCCGGAATTACCGAAAACATCCCATTCCATGGTCTGCGTCACACCTTCGCGACCTTGGCCATCCAGCAAGGTGTAGATGCCAAAACAGTGTCCAGCATCCTGGGCCACTACAGCGTGGGCTTCACCCTGGACACCTATACCCACGTCACCAACGAAATGCAGAAGGATGCCGCCCAGCGGATGGGCACCTTCATAGCCCAGGCAGTTTAAACGCAAGACAGATAAGCACCGAAATCAGCAGGGAGTACCGAGCCAACCAGCCCGGTACTCCCTGAAATTTCTCCCGTATGGGTCTTGTTTGGGTCAAACCAAATCTCCAAAAATTCAATTCACTAAAAAAGTGATGGAAAGCAAGAGAAAACCCTCGGATTCCCAAAGAAACCCGAGGGCCGATGGTCGGAGTGCCGGGATTCGAACCCGGGGCCTCTTGGACCCGAAGATTCGGCTGGAAATTCAGCGGGCGCTTTCGAACCCGTTTGATGCTGTTTATTCGGGGAGCGGTTGCTTTCCCGGCCTTTCCGCTCCAATGCCTCCATCCGCTCCCGGCGTGGTCTGGGTCACGGTTTGGGTCTTGGCCAATGCGGGAGTCGATGCACTGGCTCGACAAAGCGTTATTGATCCAATAGACCTTGGAACATATTCAAAATCTCCCAGTCCTCCAGCTTATTTGCAATAGAAGAATCCTTGCTCTGACTCTCCTCATCATCCTCCATCTCTTGTCCTAATTCAAAAATGCGATCATCTATTTCTGACAAAATATCGGACAGATCTGTGTGGAAAAAAGCCGACAAATACTTAATATCCGATTGATAGCTCAGACACAGGCTATCATAATCCATATCCTGGATATCATCTGAAGCAATTTCATCTCGGTAATCTGCCAAAGCATCATGTACTCTCCGGAATTCATTTCCTTCCACGGAAAAAGGCCGTATGCTGCAAAGATCTGGGAATATTAGAAAATCTTCTAGAGAATAATTAAACGCCCAGTCAAACCATGCCAGTGTGTATGAAAAAAAGATAGCAAACAACCTGTCTATCAAACTTGGTTCACACTTAGAAGTATCCAAATTGCCCAGTAATTCTCTCAAGATGTGGGGCTCAACACTACTGCTCCAAGTACCCTCTGATAGTTCTTCTCGCATACACTCCATCTGATTTAAAAGCAGTTCCAGCATATATTGTATGAAATGCTCTATTTCTTGTATTTCAAATTGCCAATTTACGACCCTCAGCCTGCTGATTTGGCCAGCTAACGCATACGGATTACCTTTATCTACCGTCCTGCGAAGCGCAGCCATTAGCTCCTCTAAACAAGTCCGATACAGGTTCAGATTCAAAAACGCCAATTGGATGCAAAACTCAAAATCCTCTGCCGTTTCACACAATATTTTGAATTCGACATCATTTTTCCTGATATAACCTTGGATAAAATCGCGCACAGATGGATTATGGTAAGACACAAACCCTCTGTTGATTTTGATAAAGGTTCCCTCAGTTTCCTTGATCGCGTCATAAAAGTCCGTCATACCCATGGGCTGGTTCTGTATGTGGGACTTATACTGATGATACTTTTCATAGCTGCGTTTGAGGTCCCTCAAATGCGTTGACCTTGGCGTCGGGCAAAGGAGGAGCAGCAGATCTCTCGCAGCCGGGCTGATCTTGCGGCAGAAGGCGTGCTCCCAAAGTTGGTTGGGGTGGTCCAGCGTATCAGTAAAAAAACAATAAAAGCTGCCATTCCCTTCGTCCTTTGCTAGATCCCAAAGTTTTACGACAGTCTCGATTAGGCGAGGGCTGTAATTTGGGTGGTCAATTATTTTGAGGACCCCGTCGTTAGCAAGTAGGTCTTGAATATCCTCCTTTGGGACCTCGTAAAAAAAGAGGTGGTTATAAAGGATACGGGCCCGGTCCGACCGGGTGTAGTCCTCCAGCGAAATGATACATTTTTTGTAGTCGAAGTTTGACCTGGCAAAGTCCTCGCTGCTCTGGTACGCTTGGTTCAGGATATATTCCCGGGTGGTCAGGATAAATTTTTTCCCTTTTTTCTTGGAAATGAGCTCCAAAAAAGTAAGCAGCTCCTTCCCCTCGTTCTTGTTCTCCTTGAGCTCCAAAGCCGTACTGCCCAGAAAATCGTCGTAGATGAATACCTGCTTTTGCCCTTGCCGGTACGCTTTCGACGCCTCCTGGATGTCGGAGCGCACCTTGATGATGTCATACCCTTGGTCCAGATAGTAGATCGTCAAGATCTCCGCCAGGGTGGTCTTGCCAATGCCCGGTATCCCGGAAATGATGCAGCAGCTGTACTTTTTCAGCATTTCGTGAGCCTTGTCGTAGGCCGTTTTGCTCTGAACGTAGAGCTGAAGCTTGTTTTGTATCTCCTCCCGCATCATCGCGCTCTGCCGGTATATCTCACTGTGGAGGAGTTTTTCCAGCACCGCCGAACTGGTCAGCCAGAGCTTGTAATGGGCCCGCTCCACCTGCGGATATCGGCGCAGCAGTGAATTCAGCTCGTTTCCGCCCAGAATGTCCTCCGTCGATCGGCAGAACGGTGCCAAAACACCCAGTAGCCTGTCCTTTTCCGCCGGGGTGAGGAACTGAGACGTAACCAAAAGATACCGCTCCGGAGCAAGCTTTTCGATCTTTTCATATTCCCGTTTCATGGCGGCGCACAGTCCAGAAAGGGACGTTTTCGCGTAGTGCTTGCACTGAACTACCGCTTTCCCTCCGCCGGCCGTGGTATACCGCAAATCGACGCCTTGATCCCGGCCCTGACGGAATGCCTCGACCTGTTGTCCGAGCCGGACGCTCAGCAGGTCGCAGACCATCTGTTCAAAATCATAATCCGACAAGGACTTGAAATCGTATTCCATCGCTATATCCTCCAAGTGTTCCGCTTTTGGTTACTTGGTCAAGATTTGGTACATCCTCATCAGCTCCGCCACATATTTACTCTCGGTCATGTCCTTGATGGAGAATCCATACGCCTGCATGACGGCCCGGTCGTTCTGCTGGTGGGCGCGGCGCAGCTCTGGCGGCATGGTGGTCTCGTCGTAGAGGTCGGCCAGGGAGCTGTCGGGGTAGAGGGCCCGGGCATCCAGGATGGCCTGGGTGGTCTGCTCGATCTTGGCCTTTTGGTCGTCCGTGGGGGGTGGGCCAGGGGAAATTGTTATAGACGGCTGGCGAATAACTATAATCGCTTTTCAGTCTACCCGCAACTACTCGCATCCAGGCCATGTGAACGTTTGAAATCATTATGCCGAACATATATAGGTCAGCATTTGGCACTAAATAGAGTTTGTTACTTGCAATGATGCCCGGTGTCTTGAATCCGATTGGAACATAGCGCCGCCTTTCAGAAGATACTTCTGGGATTGCTAAATAGTCAGAGTCAGGTTGTCTAATTTGTGAAAAGAGCATGGGAGTTTCCGCTTGGGCTTGAACCGCAACCGTCTTTGTCTTACGGCGAGTTTCCGCAACTTCTTTTAGCCGCTCCATTATTTCTGGGATTCCCCGGTACTCTACAGGAGAAATACCTTTTAACCACAAACAGTATCTTTCTTTACCATTGATGAATTCATAGGAGCCTATAAACGGTTTGAAATATTTTTCACTTTCAGGATGTTTCGTTAAAAGGTCATCACGCTCTTCTGCGGATAGAACCAAGTAACCACCATCCCAGGGCTTATTGCCTTGAACAATAGCTGGGTAGTTGTGCATAGCACGTCCCCTTGAATTGATGAATACATCCGGTGCCTCAAGAAGATAGCCATTAATATGGGAAACCACTTTGCCACGATCAGATTCAAATAGTTGCTTTGTTCTTTCAGAGGTTCCACAAGTAAAACCAACGATTACACAGTGAACCGCAGCTCGGTCTTTTGCTTCGCTCGTCCACACAAAAGTCCTATGTGCAAATTCAATTTCTACCCCCTTTTCAAACAGTTGCCTCCAAAGAATCCCAACAGATTCGCCTTGTGAAATAGAGTTTGTCGAAACAAAGGCGGCGTGAATATTTGTCCCCTGCATATAGTCAGCAGCTTTGTTATACCATCCACAGACATAATCCAGTTTCCCGCATTTAGGAATATCGTGGCAAGCTTTTTCCAAATCCTCCGCTTGTTCGTTTGTCCGCCACTGATGGCCCACAAACGGTGGATTTCCCATGATATAGTTCAATTCATGTTTGGGAATCACGCTCTCCCAGTCCAGCCACAAGGCGTTCCCCTCGGTGATATTGGCATAGCTTTTCAGCGGCAGGAAGTCCAGGGACATATGCACCAAGTCCTCGGTCTCCTTCATCATCTGGCTTTCCGCGATCCACAGGGCGGTCTTTGCCACGGTCACAGCAAAATCGTTGATCTCGATGCCGTAAAACTGGCCGATGGACACCTGGATGGGGTCGCCCATGTCCAGCACGACCTGGTCCCGGTTCAGCAGGGCGATGACCTCGTTCTCCAGCCGCCGCAGGGAGATATAGGTCTCGGTCAGGAAGTTGCCCGAGCCACAGGCCGGGTTCAGGAATCTCAGCCTCGCCAGCTTGCGCTGGAAGGCTTCCAGCTTGGCCTTACGGGTCTTGTCCACGGCGATGGCCTCGATCTCCTCATATTCCGCTTTCAGACCGTCCAAAAACAGCGGGTCGATGAGCTTGTGGATGTTCTCGATGCTGGTGTAGTGCATCCCGCCGGAGCGCCGGGTCTCCGGGTTCAAGGTGGATTCAAAGACCGCCCCGAAAATGGTCGGGCTGATGGCGGACCAGTCGAAATCCTCGCTGGCTTTCCTCAGGATCAGGTCCACAATCCTTTCGTCCAGCCGGGGGATCACGATGGACTCATCCGCGAACAGACCGCCGTTGACGTATGGGAAGGCCAGTAGATCATCGTCGAGGTATGGGTCCCGCCCTTCCGGCTTCGTGTCGAGGATCTTGAACAGGTTGATCAAGGCTTGACGGGCATCTTTTGCCCAGTACTGCTCCAAGTAGTCGTGGAACATGCTTTTCCCGCCGAAAATGCCCGCGTCCTCGGCGTACAGGCAGAACACCAGCCGGACACACAGCTTGTTCAGGCTCTTCAGCGTTTCCGGGTCTTCCGGGTCCTTGTACTGCCGCAAAAGTGCATCATAGAGCACCCCCACCAGCTCGCCCGCCTGGAGGGAGATCTGCATCTCTTTCTTGATGTGCTCGCTCCCTGTGTCCACCAGGAAGCTCAGACGGTGGTGCTCCTTCTCCAGGTCCGCCAGCTTGAGGATCTCTGGCTCGTCGTTGGGGCGGTTCATGTTGTGGATCTCAAAGGTTTGGAAATTGCTGACCACGATCCAACGGGGCTGCTCCAGCTTGGGCAAAAAGCCGCCATAGCGCCGTCCCTGCTGGAACGGGGTCAGTATGGCCCCATCAGATTGGCGTTCGCCTTTTTTGAGGTCGATCTTCGCGCCTTTCTGCTCGATCAGTGTTTGGGTGGCGGGGAGATAGCCGTCGATGTATTTTGTGGTGATGGAGCCGTCATTGTTCACGACCTCCAACCGCTTTTCAAATTCGATCACGTCCGTGGGCTGCTGGACACCATAGACGTTTTGCAGCAGGGACAACCAAAACCGCTGGGTCTCCTGCTTCTCGTCACCCCGGCCCGCCCAGTCTGCGGCGAACCGCTTTGCGGCAGCGCGTTTTTCTGCATCTATCATCCTGCCTACCTCCACAGGAAAATTCTGTCGAATCCAGTATACCATACCCCGCCGAGAATTGGGAGAGGGTTTTCAAAAGTTTTCCGTCGTGGTGCTCCACCCCCCGTTTGGCGGAGGGGACCCCCTCCAGGATTTAGGGCGGAAATAAATCAACAAGACGAATAACAGCAAGAAAAGGGCTTTCTCAAAAAAGTTTGTCCCTAGACAAATGTTCCGGGAAAAATCTACTACGCCGTAATCAAAGCGCTGCTCTCTGGCCGGGGCCGCAACTCTATAAAAAGTTCTGAAAAATCATGGACAGACACAGATTCCCTGTTCACGATCTCTCTGCCAATGCTCTCCGATTCTCGACCAAGGTCGCGTACCAAAACCGCGAGGCCCAGCGTTGCCCCCTTTGAGGCCGTCTGTGCCCCTCCTGCGGACCGGGTGGCACCCGTACACCTCCAAAGGGATGAAACGCGGCGTTGGGGGCTTTGTGCGCGACTGTAACGGAAGGCAACTATGCCCTGGGGCATCAAGGGCAATACAGAAGAAGAACGCCGGGAGGTTGGGTAGGACACCCAGCCTTCCGGTGCTGTTTTGCCTCCTCCAGTAGGCTCAATTTCCGAGCATTTGCGTTCGGCAAAATGCCGAAACGAAGGGCAACGCAGAGGTTCGATTTTACAGCGGGATAAGCTGAGTCCACGTCTGCCCGCAGTGCGGACAGACACGATGTACGTGGAAAAGTGTAGTAGGAGCAGTAAGTGAGGGCAGCACAGAAACGCCCCGTTGGGGTGTAAGCCCACCCTTTTGGGTGGGGCAAGCATCGCGTCCGGCTATACGCCGCCCGCACTCGCCGGGGCTATGCCCCGGCACCCCCTGCCCCTAAAGGGGAGAAAAAGTGCAGTACAGAAAGAGGCGCGCCACGCAAAATCTGCGCCGCAGTAAACAAGGAAGGAACTCGCTGGGCCAAAACCATCCGCGTTAAAAATGCCGTTGTGAGAGGCTGCGATGAGAGGTTGCGGATTGCACCGCTGTCTACAAAGAGAAGGGCCGTCAGCCCAAGCGAAAAATATATGTCTGAATTGATAATTCTCGCCCATTGAGGTGGATATTCCCGCCGGAGTGTGGTATGGTGTGTCGCTACAAAGGAGGGATGCACTATGTACGACTACATGAGGGCATTGGAAGATCGGTTCAACTCCAAACCAAGTCAAGCGCAGCGACAGCAGCTCATAGCCATGCGTCAGGAAGTTTCCGCCCTGCTGGATAAGCAAGGGAAAAAGAGGCTCCTCCGATTAGTAGATGCCCACACTATGGCGCAGGAGGAAATGGCACTGACCAGCTTCACCGCAGGTTTCCGTCTGGCCTGGGGAATCGCAGCGGAACTCAGTACCGACAGCAGCTATTCCTATGAGCAGGAACAGGCCGCCCGTTTCCAGGAAGGTGCTGATCCAGATGGCTAAGAAGCGTGCCAACGGTGAGGGCAATATTCGCAAGCGCAAGGACGGCCGCTGGGAGGGCCGCTACACAGCAGGCCACGACCCGGAAACAGGCAAAGCCATCTACAAAAACGTCCTGGCAAAAACCCAGAAAGAATGCAAAGAAAAACTGTCTGCGGCATTGGAGCTGGCGGGAAAAATCGATGCCAGCAAAACGGGCCAATTTACGGTAGGCCAGTGGGCGGAAACCTGGTTCGAGAATTACGCCAAGCCCTCCATCCGGGAGACCACCGCCGCCTACTACAAGAACTACATCGACAAGCACATCGTGCCCAACATCGGCAAAATCAAACTCAGCAAGCTCACCACACTGGATATCCAGAAGTTCTACAACAAAGCCAAGACCAAGGGCCGAGTCAAACGTTACGAGGGTATGAAGAATCTGAGCCTCAGCAACAAGACCATCCGCGGCCTTCACGCCATGCTCCGCCAGTGCCTCGACCAAGCGGTGCAGGAGCGGCTGATCCCCTACAACCCCGCCGCAGGGTGTAAGCTCCCGCCCAAGGAAAAGAAGGAAATGCACACCCTTCCAGCAGACAAGATCAGTGCCTACCTCGCTGCCGCTGATGAGTACGGCATCCTCCCCATGTTCTACCTGGAGTTGACCACAGGCATCCGGCGGGGCGAGTTGGTGGCACTCCTTTGGACTGACTTGGATGTGGAGAATCAGACCCTAACCATTTCCAAATCCGCCGGACGCATCAACGGAGAGGTGAAAGTAACTCAGCCCAAAACCGCCAACTCGGTGCGGACAATTTACCTGCCGCAGAAAACCATCGACCTGCTGATCCAGGAACACAGCAAGCACCCCACCAACCCCATTATGTTCCCCTCTCCAGTGACGGGCAAGCTCTATGGGCCAGACTGCATCGGACGGTTACACAAGAACCTGCTCAAGAAAGCAGGGATCACTGAAAACATCCCCTTCCACGGTTTGCGTCACACCTTCGCCACGCTGGCGATCCAACAGGGAGTAGACGCCAAAACCGTCTCCAGCATCCTGGGTCACTACAGTGCAGGCTTCACCTTGGACACCTACACCCACGTAACCAACGAGATGCAGAAAGAAGCCGCCCAGCGAATGGGTGCCTTCATAGCCCAGGCAGTTTAAATGCAGCACAGAAAAGCACCGAAATCAGCAGGGAGTACCGAGCCAATCAGCCCGGTACTCCCTGGAATTTTTCCCGTATGGGTCTTGTTTGGGTCAAACCAAATCTCCAAAAATTCAATTCGCCAAAAAAGTGATGGAAAGCAAGAGAAAACCCTCGGATTCCCGAAGAAACCCAAGGGCCGGTGGTCGGAGTGCCGGGATTCGAACCCGGGGCCTCTTGGACCCGAACCAAGCGCGATACCAAACTTCGCCACACCCCGATATTCCATTCAAAAAGGCATGAGGGCGGGCCGCAGCCCGCCCTCACATTCTGGAGGCGCCACCCAGATTTGAACTGGGGCATCAGGATTTTGCAGACCCTTGCCTTACCACTTGGCTATGGCGCCGAACACTATATTATATTCAAAAAGAAGTGCTTTAGCACTCCTTTTTGAAATTTTTATGGAGCGAGTGACGAGGCTCGAACTCGCTACCTCCACCTTGGCAAGGTGGCGCTCTACCAGATGAGCTACACTCGCATATGGTGCCCAGGGCCGGAGTTGAACCAGCGACACGCGGATTTTCAGTCCGCTGCTCTACCAACTGAGCTACCTGGGCATAGAATGTGGCGACGCGGAAGGGACTTGAACCCTCGACCTCCGGCGTGACAGGCCGGCGTTCTAACCAACTGAACTACCGCGCCACAAAAGTATGGTGGGAACAACAGGGCTCGAACCTGTGACCCCTTGCTTGTAAGGCAAGTGCTCTCCCAGCTGAGCTATGCTCCCCAATTTGTTCCTCCGTTTGTCAGACGGCGAAAGCAATTATACCAAACAATACCGGGTATGTCAATACGAAAATGAAAAATTTTGTCCGCAATCGTCTACCGCCCGTCACCGCAGCTCCGCCCGGTACGTCCCCTCCCGCACCGTCACCACCGCGTACCCCGGCCGGTTGTGCACCCCGCCCGCCGTTCCCGGGTTCAGCAGCCACACGCCCTGCTCCGGCTGGTTCAACGCCTGGTGGGTGTGCCCGAAGCACACCACCGCCGCCCCCTTGCGCTTCCCCGCGTCCACCAGACGGTCCGTCCCGCTCTTGGCATAGAACCGGTGGCCGTGGGTGAGGAAAAACCGCACCCCCTCCGCCTCCACCAGCAGCTCGTCCGGCCCCGCGCAGAAGTCGCAGTTCCCCTGCACCATATCTATGGCCAAATCCGGGCAGGCGTCCGCCAGGGCCTGCCCGTCCCGGTAATTGTCCCCCAGAAAAAACACCCGCTGGGGCCGCTCCTTCTCGATGGCGTCCAGCATCAAGCCCAGCCGCCCATGGGAATCGGAAAAAACTAAAATCTTCATACTGTTCACCATTCCCTCCCCCGCACATATACTGAAAATGATTGGAGGGAGTCCTATGCCGAATTTAGACGAACTGATCAAGGGCAAGCAGGCCGCCCGGCTCCTGGGCGACAAGGGAAAGCTGGAGCAGCTCCGGGACGCGCCGGAGACCCGGCAGATCTTTTCCATGCTGAGCCGTTCCACCGGAGATTTGGAGTCGGCGGCGGAGCGGGCCGCCAAGGGGGATGCCGCCCAGCTCACCGACGCCATCCGCCAGCTCATGCAGGACCCGGAGGGGGCCCGGCTCATCCAAAAGATGAAGGACAGCTTGAAATAAGGTAGTCAGGAGGGGGAAGCCGTGAGCGAACTGGAAGAAAAACTGGAAAACATCCTCGGCAACCCCCAGGCCATGGCCCAGATCATGTCCCTGGCCCAGTCGCTGAACGGCGGCGGAACCCCGCCTCCCGCCGGGACCGGGGAGCCGTCCTCCGCCCCAGAGCAGGCGTCTCCCGCCCCGGCCCAGGCCCCCGCGCCCTCTCCCCCGCCTCCCGCCTCCGGGGGCGCGGGGGACGGCCTGGGCGGCCTCCTGGGCGGGCTTGGCTCTCTGGATCCCAAGCTGCTGTCCGCCGCCGCGGGCCTGCTGGGCCAGTTCAACAGCGGCGGGGACGACCAGCGGGTAGCCCTGCTCACCGCCCTGCGCCCCTTCGTGAAGGAGCAGCGGTACGCCAAGCTGGACAAGGCCATCCAGATCGCCAAGCTGTCCCGGCTGATCCGCTCCGGCCTGGAGCTGTTCCGGGCCCAGCGGGAGGCCGCCCACGGGGAGGGGGACAGCCATGTATAACCAATACCTGGATGGCAGCGACTTTGTCCTGCTGGAGCCGGAGCCGCAAGGCCCCGGGCAGCACCGTCCCCAGGACCGCGGCCGCCCCGCGCCCGGGCCGTCCCACCGCCCCCAGAACCACCCCGGCCCCCGGCCCGGCCAGTCCAAAAACGACCTGATGGGCGAGATCACCGGGGGGCTGGGCCAGCTGCTGGACGGGGTGCTGAAGCACTTTTCCCTGGAAAACTTCGACACCGGGGACATCCTGCTGGTGCTGATCATCCTGTTCCTCTACCTGGAGGGGGACAATCTGGAGCTGGTGATCACCCTGGGCCTCATGCTCCTGCTGGGCCTGGGCGATGACAAGCCCAACGAGCCGGAGCCGTGATCACCGCTCCGGCGCGTAAAGCTGCGTCCCGTCCGGCAGGACGAACACCCCCGCCGCCTGATCCAGGGGGCTCACCACCTCCTGGGAGGACATGGTGTACACCAGCTCCCCGTCCTTCTCCGTCTCCGCCGCCATGAGAAGGCCGCTGGTCTCCGAGATCCAGTACCGCTCCACATAGCCCAGCTCCGGGGACCTGGCCTCCACATAGACGCAGGGCAGGCCGTCCCGCTCCACATAGCCCGCGGCGGAGATACTCTGCTTGTCCAGCGCGAGCACATCCTCATAGGTGGGCACGCGCTGGATCAGATCGGCGGACAAGTCCTCTGCGGGGCCCTGGTACACCGTGCTCTCCCGGTCGTACCACAGCCACAGCCGCCCGTCCCCCAGGATGGCGTGCTCCACCCGCCCGGAGGCCAGGGTCACGTCCGTCCGAATCCAGCCCCCGTCCGCCCACACCCTGGCGGACGCCGTCCCCACGGACTGCCCGCCGTCAAAATACTCCACCGCCGCCGTCCTGCTGTAGCTCTCATAGCGGCTCAGGGAGGCGATGAGGCTCTGCACCGTCTGGGGGGACACCTCCACCAGCACGCCCCCCTGCCCGCCGCTGGGCTCCGCGCTGGGGCCTGTGCTGGCTGTGGCGTCCGGGTCGGGGAGCACCAGCTCCGGGGTGGGGCCGAACAGGTTCATGGAAAAGCTGTACAGCACCGCCGCCAGCACCACCAGAATGATCACCGCCGCCAACGCCGTGCGCTTTCTATCCTCCATGGAACGCCTCCCCCTTCCCCGCCGCCGGAATCCCCCTTAGAGCCTGTTTAACATCTGTCAAAACGCCATCCCGGCACATCTTTTTCCGCTGGACTGCGTTGATTTGACTTGAAATACACAAAGTATTCCTGCGCCAAATCGCCTTGCCCAGCGAAAAAATCTTTGCCTGTCTGGCATTCCGCCAGATTTTAAACAGGCTCTTACCGGCTTTTGAATGGCTCCGGCGGCGTGTCCCTCCGCCTGGAATGGTACAGAATGCCGTCGGCGATCCGGCGGCAGGCCGTCCCGTCCCCGTAGGGATTGACGGCGTGGGCCATCCCCTGATAGGCGGCGGGGTCGTCCAGCAGCTCCTCCGCCAGCCGGACGATCTCGCCGTACTCCACCCCGGCCAGCTTCACCGTCCCCGCCTCCACGGCCTCGGGCCGCTCCGTCTCTTTTCGGAGGACAAGCACCGGCTTGCCCAGGGCGGGGGCCTCCTCCTGCAAGCCCCCGGAGTCGGTGAGCACCATGTAGCTCCGGGCCATCAGGTTGTGCATCTCCTCCACGTCCAGCGGGGCGATGAGGTGGACGTTCTCCATGCCGTCCAGGTGCCGGTGGGCGCACTTCTGCACCACCGGGCTGAGGTGCACCGGGTAGACCAGCTCCGCCTCGGGGTGGGTCCTGGCGATGTTCGCCAGGGCCGCCATGATGTCCTCCATGGGCTGGCCGTAGTTCTCCCTCCGGTGGCAGGTGACCAGCACCACCTTTTTCTCCCCGTAGTCCAGCCGGTTCAGCACGTCCTCGGCAAAGGTGAAGTCCTTGCGCACCGTGGTGCCCAGGGCGTCGATCACCGTGTTCCCGGTGACGAACACCCCCTTGGACACCCCCTCCGCCTCCAGGTTTCGGCGGTTGCTCTCCGTGGGGCAGAAGTGCAGATCCGCCAGCCGCCCCACCATGGATCGGTTCATCTCCTCCGGATAGGGCGAGTATTTCTCCCCCGTCCGCAGGCCCGCCTCTACGTGTCCGATGGTAATCTTCTGATAGAAAGCCGCCAACGCCCCGGCAAAGGTGGTGGAGGTATCCCCGTGGACCAGCACCAGATCGGGCCGCACCTGCCGGAACACCTCCTCCAGCCCCAGCAGGCACTTGCTGGTGATGGTGGACAGGCTCTGGCTGGCCTCCATGATATCCAGATCGAACTCCGGCTTGATCTGGAAGATATCCAGCACCGTGTCCAGCATCTGCCGGTGCTGGGCGGTGACGCAGCAGCAGCTCTCAAACTCCGGCCGACGCTCCAGCTCCTTCACCAGGGGGGCCATCTTGATGGCCTCGGGCCGGGTGCCGAAAATGGTCATCACCTTTAGCTTATCCATCCCTCTCATCCTCCTCCCCGGAACCGCCCTTGTCCTCCTCGGAGGGCCCCACCAGAAACACCCGCCACGCCACCGCCACGGCTACCCCCATGGCTGCCAGGAACAGCATGGCCCGGGCCGCGCCCCCGGCGGTGAGCACCACCGCGGACAGGCCCAGGATGGCGGAGATCACGTACAGCACCCCCACCGCCTGCTTCTGGGAGAAGCCCATGTCGATGAGGCGGTGGTGGACGTGCCCCCGGTCGGGCTGCATGGGGCTTTGCCCGTGGGACACCCGCCGCACCACGGCGAAGCACACGTCGAAGATGGGCAGGCCCAGCATGAGGAAGGGCACCACAAAGGAGATAAAGGTGTACTGCTTGAACATCCCGTTCACCGACACCGTGGCCATGATATAGCCCAAAAAGGTGGAGCCGGTGTCCCCCATGAAGATCTTGGCGGGGTTGAAGTTATAGGGCAGGAACCCGATGCAGGCCCCCACCAGAGCCGCCATCATCACCGCCACGTCCAGCTCGCTCACCAGCCTGGCGATGATCAGCATGGTGGCCGAGCTGATGGTGGACACGCCGCAGGCCAGCCCGTCCAGCCCGTCGATGAGGTTGACGGCGTTGGTGATGGCCACGATCCAGATCACCGTCACCGGATAGCCCAGCCAGCCCAGCTGCCACTCCGGGTTCGCGCTGAAAATATTGGGGTTGGACAGCACGTCGATAACGTTTCCCGACAGCACCGCCACCAGGGCCGCCACAATCTGCACCAGGAACTTGGGCTTGGCGGGCAGGGCGTACTTGTCGTCCAGCACCCCCAGCACCACGATGATCACCGCCCCCAGCAGCATCCCCTTCTTCTCCGCGTTCAGCGGGACGAACACCAGCACCGCCGCCAGGAAGCCGAAGAAGATGGCCAGCCCCCCCATGCGGGGAATGGGGTGGTCGTGCATCCGCCGCCCGTCCTTGGGCACATCCACCGCCCCGAACTTCACCGACAGCACCTTCACCACCGGCGTGGCGGCGCAGGACACCACCGCCGCCGCCACCAACGCCAGCAGCACATACCAGATGTCCTGGGACACCAGGACCTTACCTATATCGTTCAAGTGAATTTCGCTCCTTTACCCAGCGTCTTTCTCTCTCCCGCTCACCGGGGTAAAAAGCCCACCTTCTTATAGACCTTGCGCAGGGTCTTATTGGCCACATACTCCGCCTTTTCCGCCCCGGCCCGGTACACACCCTCCAGGTACGCCTTGTCCGCCAGGATGCGGCGGGTTTCCTCCTGAATGGGGCGCAGCATCTCTACCACCGCCTCGCCCACGGCGGGCTTGAATTTACCGTAGCCCAGGCCGTCGAACTCCTTTTCGATCTCGTCAAAGCTCCTGCCGGTGACGGCGGAGTAAATGGTCATGAGGTTGGCCACGCCGGGCTTGTTCTCCGGGTCGTAGCGGACGCAATGCTCCGTGTCGCTGTCGGTAACGGCCCGCTTGAACTGCTTCATGATAACAGCAGGGTCGTCCATCAACGTCACCCGGCCCGTGTCCCCATTATCGCTCTTGCTCATCTTGGCGGCAGGGTTGGTGAGGCTCATGATCCGGGCCCCCACCTTGGGAATATAGGGCTCCGGCATCCTGAACACCTCGCCGTATACGCCATTAAACCGCTGGACGATGTTCCGGGCCAGCTCCACGTGCTGCTTCTGGTCATCGCCCACGGGGACAAAGTCCGGTTGGTAGAGCAGGATATCGGCGGCCATCAGGCTGGGGTAGGTGAACAGTCCGCCGTTGATATTGTCGGCGTTCTTGGCGGACTTATCCTTGAACTGGGTCATGCGGGACAGCTCGCCGAACATGGCGTAGCAGTTCAGCACCCAGCCCAGCTCCGCGTGCTGGTGGACGTGGGACTGGATAAAGAGGGTGCATTTCTCCGGGTCCAGGCCGCAGGCAATGTATTGGGCAAGCTGCTCCAAGGTACGCCGGCGCAGGTCGGCAGGATTCTGGCGCACGGTGATAGCGTGCAGATCCGCCATAAAATAGTAGCAGTCGTATTCCTCGATCATCTTGGGCCAGTGGTGCAGGGGGCCGAGATAGGAGCCCAGTGTCAGATCCCCGCTGGGCTTGATACCGGAGAGCATCACCTTTTTCCCTTGGTTTTCCATTTCAACTCACGCCTTTCCTTCTCACTCGCCGTCCGCCGTCAGGTACTGGGACACGTCCACCGGCTTGGCGTCCGACCACAGCCGCTCCAGGTCGTAGAACGCCCGCCCCTCCTCGGTGAACACGTGAATGACCACCGCGGAGTAGTCCAGCAGCGTCCACTGCCCGCCCCGGTGTCCCTCGATGTGGTGGGGCTCCTCTCCCGCCTTGGACAGGGCCTCCTCCACCGCCTCCGCCAACGCCCGCACCTGGGTGTTGGACGTTCCGGTACAGATGATAAAGTAATCCGCCAGGGTGGTCTGATCGGCGGTGAACAGCACCTTGAGATCCTTTCCCTTCTTATCGTCCAAAGCCTTCACCGCCACGGCGATGATCTCCTTCGCGTTCAGCATATGATCGTCTCCTTTGTTTGTCAATTTTGAGGGCCGTATTCCCCGCCGGACGGCGTTCGAGTCCGCCAATCCAGGCTCTAACCGTCCGCCGCGTCCTCCCCGTCCGCCGGGTCCGGCTCCGCCGGAGGCTCGGTGGCGGGAGGCTCCGTCTCCACGGGCGGGGCGCTTTCCGGGGGCGGCTCCGTCTCCACCGGCCCGGTTGGCTCCGGCGGGACGCTCTCCGGCGGCGGGCTTGGCTTCGGGGGCCTGCTGGCGGGCGGCTCGGTGGCCCGCACCGGCGCGCCGCCCAGGGACGGGTCCGCCAGCCGCCCGGTAGACGAGCGCAGGGAGCCGTCCGCCCCCTGGCTCATCAGGTCCAGCTGCCGGATGGTGACCTCCTCCACAAAGGGATTGAAGGACTCATTGAGGAGGGCCAGCAGCTCCTCCTGCTTGGGATAGACAAAGCTGAAATCCATCCCGAACTGGCGGTAGCTGCCCATGGCGTAGGGCATGGTGCAGAACTCCACGTTGTCCACATCCAGCCCGCCCAGCAGGGCCTCCCGGCCCAGCCAGAGCATCTCGGCCACCTCCAGGTCGCTCTTGACCCGGCTGTTGAACAGCGTGATGAGCTGGTTGATCTTGGTGAGGTTGCCCAGCTGGAGGGTCTGCTTGAGCACCGCCTTCAAAAAGCCGTGCTGGACGTTGAGCCGGGTGATGTCGCCGCCGCCCCCCTCTCCATAGTAGGGGCTCCACTTGTTGTTTTTCCGCCAGCGCACCACCTTCATGGCGTCCTCGCCATTCAGCAGCTGCCTGCCGGGGTCGAAGTGGATGTGCAGATCCTGCTCCGGATCGTCGTAGTCCATGTGGTAGGGAATGTCGAACCAGACGCCGCCGATGGCCTCCACCATCTCCCCCACCAGCTCCCAGTCGATCTGGACGTAGTAGTCCGGGGTGAAGCCCACCAGCTCCGACACCTCGCTCCGCAGGGCCTGGATTCCGTCGTCCCCCTTGCCGTAGACGTTATACACGGCGTTGAGCTTCTTCGCGTTGATGTTGGGCCGCGCACTGCTGTTGATGAGGGTATCCCTGGGCAGGGACATGACGGCGGCCCGCTGGTTGGTCACATCGTAGGTGGCCACCATCATGGTGTCCGTCAGGCCGGAGGTCTCGTCCGTGCCGAAGATCAGCACCGTGTAGATGGCCTCGCTCCTGCGCTCCCCGCCCACCTTGGGCTGGATGGCGTCGATGTCCAGGGTGGGCGCGGGGGTCTCCCCCGGCCGGAGGGAGGGGCCCGGCTCCCCCGAATTGAGCGGCCCCGGCGGTATGGACGGCTTCTTGAACAGGCGGCTGTAAACCAGCACCCCCGCCGCCGCCAGCACCATCACCGCCGCCAGCACAATCATGAGGATCATGATCCGCTTCTCTCTCTTTTTCCTGGCCTCCTCCGGGGTGAGGGGCGGCCTGCGGCCCGGTTCCCGGCGTTCCAGCCGCTTCCCCGGCCCGGACCGCTCCGGCGGCAGCCCCTCCGGCCTGTTGGCGCGATCGCTCATGCTTTGCTTCCTTTCCCGTAAAAATCATACGCGCCCTGGGTGTCGTGGTGAAGCTCCTTCCCCCGCTGAACCATCTCCTGCATGGACAGGGACGCCCCCATGCCCACCGCCCCGTCCAGGTCGCTGTAGGCCAGGCGGCGCAGCTCCTCCACCTCGGGGAAATCCCGGTTCGGCTCCATATAGTCGGCGATGTATAACAGCTTCTCCTCCAGGCTCATCCCCGCCCGGGCGGTGGTGTGGTAGAGGATGGCGTCATAGATGTCCTCCTGCCCAAAGACGTGCTTGGCCAGGGCTGCGCCGCTCTTGGCGTGGAGCAGCTTGTCGGTGGCCTGCTCCAGCGGGTCCAGCGCGATCCCGTACCTGCCGCAGAGCTCCAGGTGCTCCTCGTGGCTGAGGTACTTGGTGCAGTCGTGGAGGATGGCCGCCCGGCGCATCCGGTTCTCGTCCGCGCCCCAGCGTCTTGCCAGCCGCGCCGCCTCCTCCTCACAGCCCCGGATGTGGGCCAGCCGCTTGGCGTACACCATGGAGCTGGACACACAGCGCAGGTCCTCCAGGGACAGCCGCTTCAAGTCGGCGTTGGTCCCATATAGTTTTTCCCGCAAAATGTAACCGTACACCGCTTCCGGCAAAAATTCGCGGCCCGCCCCCGCCGCCAGCTCCTCCCGCATCCGGGTGGAGGATACGTCCACCAGCCCGGGGATGGAGATGGTGGTCATCCTCGCCCCATAGGTTTTGGACAGGTACTCCCGCTGGGGGGCGAACACCGCCTCCCCGTCAGCCTCGGTGCGTCCGAAGGCGCACACACCCGCCAGGGCCAGAATCCGCTCCGGCTCGTGCCACTGGTGGAGGGTGAGGAACATATCCGTCCCCATGAGCAGCCACAGCTCCGCCCCGGGCCAGCGTTCCGCCGCCGCCTCCAGGGTGTCGGCGGTGTAGCTCCTGCCCGCCCGGCGAAGCTCCACGTCCCACACCTCCGTCACCTCGGGCAGGAGGAGCTGGTCGGCGGCGATCTCCGTCATCGCCAGCCGCTGCCCGGGCGTGGGACTGCCGGCGGGCAGCTCCTTGTGGGGCGGCAGTCCCGCCGGGACAAACACCAGTCTGTCCAGCCCCAGGGCGGACACCGCCGCCCGCGCCGCCGCCAGGTGCCCCAAATGGGGCGGGTTGAAGCTGCCGCCGTAGATGCCGATTTTCATGGGAACCACCCTCCCAAATCAGTTTATTTCACCAGCGTGGTCCGCTGTCCCCGACTGTTCCCCCGCCCTTTCGGGCGGGAGAAAAAGCTATTTCACCAGCTTGATCCGTTTTTCCTTTGGCTTGCCGTGGGTCTCCCGGTAGAGCACGAATTTCGTCCCAATAACCTGCACCACCTGGCTCCGGGTGGCCTTCGCCAGCTCCTCCGCCCCCTCCCGGGGGGACAGGGGGCTGTTCTCCAGCACCTTGCCCTTGATCAGCTCCCGGGCCTCCAGGGCGTCGTCCGCCTGCTTGATGAGGTTCTCCCCCACGCCTTCCTTTCCCACGTGGACGATGGTGTCCAGATCGTTTGCCATGGAGCGCAGCTGCGCCCTCTGCTTGCTGGTCAATTCCATGGGTCGTCCCTCCTGGCTTTCTTCCGCTGTTCCGCCTCCCGCTCCCGCTGGGCCGCGGCCTCCCGCTCCGCCCGCCGCTTATCCAGCTCAATCCGCTCCTGCTCGATTGCGGCGGTCCGTCCTTCCCACTTTTCCCAGTATTCCTTGCTGCCGGAGCGGACAAATTCGTCCGGGTCCACCCAGCTCTCCAGATAGCCGCAGGCGCAGCACAGATAGCGGTCCACATACGGATTGTCAATCCTGCCCCGCAGGCGGGAACCGTATCCTGTGTCCAGCTTTCCCCGCATCACAGCGATCTCCTGCCCGCCGCATTTGGGACAGACCTTGGTGTTTTTCATACGCGGTACTCCTTTCCGCCTGTTTGCGTCACTTCAAATACTCCTCCAGCTTGGCCTGGAACGCCTCCAACGCCCGCCCCCGGTGGGAGACGGCGTTCTTCTCCTCCGGCGCGAGCTGGGCGAAGGTCTTTTTCAGCTTGGGCAGGAAGAACACCGGGTCGTAGCCAAACCCGCCCTCCCCCATGGGGGCGAAGGCGATGGTGCCGGGGCACTCCCCCCGGGCGGTGAGCACCTCTCCGCCGGGGAAGCAGCAGGTGATCACCGACACGAATTTCGCCGTCCGGGCCGCCCCCCGGGGCATATTGGCCAGCAGCAGCCTGTACCGCCCCGTGTCGTCCAGCCCGTCCCCGCCGTACCGGGCGGAGTACACGCCGGGTGCCCCATTCAGCGCGTCCACGCACAGGCCGGAGTCGTCGGCGATGGCGGGCAGGCCGGACGCCTCCATGACGGCCTTGGCCTTCAGCAGGGAGTTCTCCTCAAAGGTGGTCCCCGTCTCCTCCACGTCGATGTCGATGCCCACGTCGGACTGGAGGCACACCTCCACCCCCATGCCGGACAGGATCTCGTTCATTTCCTTCATCTTTTTCGGGTTCTTGCTGGCCAGTACCATTTTCATTTTCTACAACTCCCACGGGTCCTTTTGCCCCAAATTTTTCTTTCGCTTCTCGTCCTTCGCCTCGTCCCGGCGCACTTCCCACTGCTCCCGCGCCGCCTCGATTTTATCACCCACCGCGCTCAGCCTGCGCTCCAAGGTATCGATCACGCCCTCCGCCTTCTCCGGCACGGGCAGGACAATCTGGCGGCAGTCCGGGCAGTAAAATGACTTCGGCACTTTCCCCAGCAGGCCCACCGTCAGGGGGATTCCCTCCCAGGCATCCAGGCCGTCCTCCACCCATTTGGAGCCGGAGGGGATGATCCCCTCCTTCATTTCCTTCCCGCAGAACGGACAGTCCATGGCGTTTCCCCCTTACAGCAGGGCCTGGGTGAACTCCCGGGCGTCGAAGGGCTGAAGGTCGTCCACGCCCTCCCCCACTCCGGCGAACTTCACGGGCACCCCCAGCTCCTTGGCGATGGCGATGACGATCCCCCCCTTGGCGGTGCCGTCCAGCTTGGTGAGGACGATCCCCGTCACCCCCGCCGCCTTGGAGAACTCCTTGGCCTGGATCAGCCCGTTCTGCCCGGTGGTGGCGTCCAGCACCAGCAGGGTCTCCCGGCTGGAGTTGGGGCAGTCCCGGTCGATCACCCGGGAGATCTTGTTCAGCTCGTTCATCAGGTTGGCCTTGTTTTGCAGCCGCCCCGCGGTGTCCACCAGCACCACGTCCGTGTGCCGGGCCTTGGCGGCGGCCAGGGCGTCGTACACCACGGCGGCGGGATCCGCCCCCTCGTGCTGCTTGATGATGTCCACCCCCGCCCGCTCGGACCAGATGGTGAGCTGCTCCGCCGCCGCCGCCCGGAAGGTGTCCCCGGCGCACAGCAGCACCTTTTTGCCCTCCCGCTTCCACCGGGCGGCCAGCTTGCCGATGGAGGTGGTCTTGCCCACCCCGTTCACCCCGATGAACAGCACCACGGCGGGGGTGTTCACCATGTCCACGGACAGGTCCCCGGTGGTGAGGTACTCCGCCAGGATGTCCCGCATACACTGGCGGGCTCCCTCGATGTCCTTGATCTTCTCCGCCTTACAGCGGCTTTTCAGCTCCTCCACCGCCTCCAGGGTAGTCTCCGCGCCTAAATCGGCCATCACCAGGGACTCCTCCAGCTCGTCGTAAAAGTCGTCATCCAGCTGGGAGAAGCCGTTGAAAATGCCTATTTTTTTGATTTTATCAAAAAAGCCCATAAAGAATCTTCCTCTATTTTATGAATAATTCGGATTTTTCAATCCACAGCCGGGGCATTTGGGATCGTCCAGGTCGTGCTTCCTTCCGCATTTGCAGCAGATCACCTGGGGCATATGCCCCTCCTCCCGCCAGGTCTCGGAGCTGCCCTGCCGGTAGAACTCGATCTTGCCGCAGCCCTGGCACTCCCAGATCTCCACCTCCAACGCGCCCGACAGCAGGTTGGACAGGTGCCCCAGCAGAAGCCCCGTCTGTCCCAGCTGAATCTGCTCCTCACCCAAAAACTCCATCTCTTTGCCGCAGTTCCCGCACTTCCTGATCTTACCCATTCGACTTCAGCTCCCTTTATTTAATGTTGAGTTCCTGTTCCACATCGTTCAGGTTGATGGTGAGCATACGGGACACGCCCTTCTCCTGCATGGTGACGCCATAGAGCACGTCGGCCTCCTCCATGGTGCCCCGGCGGTGGGTGATAACGATGAATTGGGTTTTGTCGCTGATGCGCCGGAGATACCGGGCGTACCGCACCACGTTGGACTCGTCCAGCGCGGCCTCGATCTCGTCCATGACGCAGAACGGCGTGGGCCTTACCTTTAATATCGCGAAGTACAGGGCGATGGCGATCAACGCCCGCTCGCCGCCGGACAGCGCGCTCATGTTCTGCACCGTCTTGCCCGGGGGCTGGGCCTTGATCTCGATGCCGCAGTTGAGCACGTCCTCCGGGTCCTCCAGCTCCAGGTTGGCCCTGCCGCCGCCGAACAGGTCGGTGAACGCCTGCCGGAAGCCCTCGTTGATGAGGGCGAACTGCTCCTGGAAGATGCCCGTCATCTCCCCCACGATCTGGGCGATGATGTCCTGCAATTCCTTCTTCGCCCTGGCCACGTCGTCCCGCTGTCCGGTGAAGTAGGTGTAACGCTCGTTCACCCGGGCAAATTCCTCCACCGCGTCCGGGTTGATGCTGCCCAGGGCGGAGATGGACCGCTTCAGCTCCCCGATGCGCCGCTGGGCCTTGGGGACGGACTCCAGCTCCACCCGCTGCGAGCGGGCCGCCTCGTGGGACAGCTCGTAGCTCTCCCACAGCTTGTCCAGGATCTGGCTCTCCTCCAGGGCGGCGGCGGCGGCCTTGTTCTCCAGGTTGGAGACCTCCCCCTCCATCCGCACCAGCTCGTCGTTCTTGTCCCGGATCTCCTTGTCCGCCCGGTTGCGCTCCCCTTCCAGGGCCAGCTTCTCCTCGTTCAGGCGGCGGATGGCGGCGGTCCCCTCCCGGCTGGCCTCCCGCAGGGCCTGGAGCCGCAGCTCCTCCTCCTCGATCCGCCGGGTGAGGTAGCTGTTCTGCTCCTCAAACTGGCCGATCATGGCGGCGCGGCTGGCGGTGTCGCCGCTGAGATCGTCCCTCAGCCGCTCCAGCTCGCCCACGGACTGGCTCAGGACGGACTGCTCCCCCTCCAGCCCCGCCAGCCGTGCGCTGTGCTGGGCGGATTCCTCGTTCAGCCTTGCCACCTTATCCTGTAGGGCGGTGCGGCCCTGGGCCTTGGCCTCCCCCTCCGCCCGCAGGGCGGCGGCGGAGCCCTCCAGCTCCCCGATCCGGGCCTTGGCCTGGTCTGTGTTGGCGGTGTTCTCCTCCATGCGGCGGCGCACCTGCTCCCGCTCCCCCGCCAGGGCCTGGCGGCGCAGCTCCACGTCCGCCGCCTGGGTCCGGGCACTGTCCGCCCGCTCGGAGTATTTCAGCACCGCGTCCTCCGCCTCCCGGAGCTGGGCGGCGGCGGCATCCAGCTCATACTGGGCGGCGGTGACCTCCCGCTGGGCCTTGGACAGCTCGTCGGCGGCGGCCTTCAAATCGGCGGCCAGCCCCTCCTTCTGCTGGTTCAGCCGCTCCAGCTCGTTGGCCCGGGACAGAATCCCCGCCGAACGGGACACCGAGCCGCCAGTCATGGAGCCTCCGGCGTTGAGCACCTGCCCGTCCAGCGTCACCACCCGGAAGCGGTGCCCGAACTTCCGGGCCATGGCCATCGCGCTGTCCAGGTCCCGGGCGATGACCACCCGCCCCAGCAGGTTGGAGAAAATGTTGGCGTACTCCGGATCAAAGGAGATGAGACTGTCCCCCATCCCCACAAAGCCGTCCTCCCGCTCCACCGCCCTGTCCCGGAAGTCGGCGGGCCGGATGGTGTTCATGGGCAGGAAGGTGGCCCGGCCTCCGTCCCTGCGCTTCAAGTAGTTGATGGCGTTCTTGCCGTCCCCGTCCCGCTCCACCACCAGGTTCTGCATGGCTCCGCCCAGGGCGATCTCGATGGCCACGGCGTACTGGTCCGGCACGTGGAGCAGGCCCGCCACCGGGCCCCGGACCCCCCGCAGGCCGCCCCGGGCCCCCTCTCCCATCACCAGCTTCACCGCCTTGGAGTAGCCCTCGTACATCTTCTCCATCTCGGCCAGCATCTTGATCCGGGCGTTCAAATTGTTCTCGTCCATCTGCAGGCGGCGGTAGGCCTCCTGGGCGGCGTCCAGCTTCCGCTGCCGGGACTGCAGGCGCATCTGGTAGCCGCTGATCACGTTCTTGGCCCCGTCCCGATCCTCGGTGACCTTGTCCAGCTCCTTCCGGGTGGCGTCCAACGCCTCCCGGGCCTGGGCCGCCCGGTCCTCCTGCTCCTGGAGCTCCTGGCCCAGCTTCTCCTCCCGGTCGTACAGCTCCTGGGCGGCGGCGGCCAGGGCGGACAGCAGCTCCCGGGCCTCCCCGGCGGAGGCGGTCTCCAGCCGTTCCCGCTCCTGGAGGCTGGCCAGCTCCTCATTCAGGCTCCCCGCCGAGCCCAGCACCTCCTGGGCGTCCCGGTTCAGAGCGTCGATCCGCTCCCGGCAGGCGGCCATCTCCCCCCGGATCTCCTCCAGCCGCCCCTTGCCGTCGGCGATCTGGGCCGCCAGGGAGCCGGCCCGGCCCTCCTGCTGCTCCAGCTCCTGCCGGATGCGCTGGGCGTTCGCGCTGTTGTTCTTGATGTCGTTTTTCAGCAGGGCGATGCTGTTCTCGCAGGCGTGGACCTGCTCGTCCAGGCCGGACTGCTTCCCCCGCAGTCCCTCCGCCTCGATGTCCTTGTCCCGCATCTGGTCGGCCAGGGCGTCCCGCCGGACATACAGTCCCTCCACCGCCGCCTTGGCCCCGTCCCGCTGGCGGATCGCCGCCTCGCAGTCCGCCTTGACCTTCACGCTGTTGGCCCGGATGCGCTCCAGCGTCTCCAGCCAGACGGAGATCTCCAGCCCCTTCAGCTCGTCCCGCAGGACGTTATACTTCTTCGTCTTTTCCGCCTGCACCCGCAGCGGCTCCACCTGAAGCTCCAGCTCGCCGATTTTGTCGTTGATCCGCACCAGGTTCTCGTCGGTGCGCTCCAGCTTGCGCTCCGCCTCCTCCTTGCGGTGGCGGAAGCGGGAGATTCCGGCGGCCTCCTCGAACACCTCCCGGCGGTCCGCGCTTTTGACGGACAGGATCTCGTCAATCCGGCCCTGTCCGATGATGGAGTACCCCTCCCGGCCCAGGCCCGTGTCCATGAACAGCTCGTTGATGTCCTTGAGGCGGCAGGCCCGGCGGTTGATGTAGTATTCGCTCTCCCCGGAGCGGTAATACCGGCGGGTCACCGCCACCTCCGTCTCCTCCAGGGGAAAGAGGTGCTCCGTGTTGTCCAGCACCAGGGTGACCTCGGCAAAGCCAAGGCCCTTGCGCTTCTCGGTGCCGTTGAAGATCACGTCCTCCATCTTGCTGCCCCGGAGGGTGCGGGTGGACTGCTCCCCCATCACCCAGCGGATGGCGTCCGCGATGTTGGACTTGCCCGAGCCGTTTGGCCCCACCACCGCCGTGATGTCCGAGCCGAAGGCCAGGACCGTCTTGTCAGGGAAGGACTTAAATCCCTGTATTTCCAGTGCTTTTAAATACAATTACCGCACCTCATTACCATTTCCCCGCCGTCCGCCCCCCGTCCGGAAGGCCCCGGCGGAACCAGCTTCTGCCTGTGGATGGAAAATATGCTTATAGACAGTCTATTTTATCACCATACAGGCCGCATTGCAACTGTTTTCTACGGCGGACGCCCCCGGCGGCGGCCCGCCGGGGCGGGGCGGAACTGCCGCGGGGCGGACGCTTGGGGGCGGACGCGGTGCGCGGTGGCACGCAGTGCGGCAGGCGGTCGGACGCCCACTGTCCCGTCTTGTCCCACGCCCGGGAAATTGCTTGCTATTCCAGCCCGCGTCTGGTACAATGAGAAAAATTCGACAAAATTCGACAAAGCGGCGGCGTGTGGAAGCCATTCCCAGGAGAGCCTTCGCCAAATCTGCATAGCATAGGAATAGGGCAAACAGACAGGGGGCGGCCAGGGATGGATTGGGAGCGTATAGAACAGGGGACGGCCAGGACGGCGGCCCAGCTGCGGATTCAGCTGGCCCAGATGACGGCGGCCAGCCAGCTTTTGGAGCGGTGCGCTTGGGATGAGAAAAGCAAAGGCTATTTGGCGGCCCTGAACCAGGGGATCTGCCGGATGCTGCGGATCGTGGGCCGGATGGAGCTGTGCGCCCGGCTGGAGGGGCCTGCCAGCCCGGAGCCGGTGGACCTTGCCGCCCTCACCCGGGATCTGGGAGAGCGGATGGAGGGTTTGCTGGACCGGGCGGGGGTGGAGCTGACGGTGGACTGCCCGGAGCGTCTGCTGGCCCGGGCGGACGGGGCGTTGGTGCGGCAGCTTTTGCTGGAGCTGGTGTCCAACGGGGCCGCGGCGGGCAAGTCGGTGAAGCTGGTACTGAAGCGGGACGGGGAGGACGCGGTGCTCACTGTGGAGGACAACGGTCCCGGCCTGCCTGCGGAGCGGGCGGCGGTCCTGTTCGGCGGCGGGGAGGAGGATCTGCCCGACTGGCGGCAGGGGGGTATCGGCATCGCGGTGTCCCGGCGGATCGCCGCGCTCCACAACGGACGGATATTCCCGGTGTGCGAGCCTGGGCGGGGGCTGCTGGTGATGGTGTCCTTCCCCCTGAACCAGGCGGGCGGGGAGGGGCTCCGGTGCCCGGAGGTCACCTTTGACCGGGGCGGCTTCGACGAGGCGGTGGTGGGGCTGAGCCACCTGCTGCCCGCCGGGGTGTTCGCGCCGGGGGAATGCGAATAACAGGAAGCAGGGCGTTGCCTCCAGGCGGGGGCGGCGTCCTGTTCCATCATCGCGCCCGGGGCAGGGGGGCGGCCTGCCGGGAGATGGTGTCCGCCACGGCGGCCAGCACCTCGCCGTGGGTCTGGTCGAACAGGTGGGTGTAGATCCGCTGGGTGATGTTGGGGCTGGCGTGGCCCATGGCCCGGCTGATCTGGTACATGGGTATCCGGGCGTTGTTGGCCATGCTGGCGAAGGTGTGCCGCAGCCCGTGGAAGGTGATGGGGGGCAGACGCCGCTGGGCCACGAAGTCGGCCAGATCGGCGGACAGCACGTTGGGGTGCCAGGGCACCCCCTCCGGGTTCAGAACCAGGTAGTCGTCCGGGCCGCAGGGCAGGCCGTCCCATCTCCTTTGGGTCCGGAGTGCCTGGAGCAGGTCCAGCAGGCCGTCCAGCGCGCCGATGGACAGGGTGCGGCAGCTGTCGGCGGTTTTGGGGGTCTTCTCCACCACCCGGTAGCCCACGGTGGTGCGCACCCAGCGCACGGACAGAAGACCCGTCTGGAGATCCACGTCCCGCCAGCGCAGGCCCAGCACCTCGCTGCGGCGCAGGCCCAGGTGGCAGGCCAGCTTTACCGGAAGCTCCAGGGAGTGGCCCTCCACCTCCCGGAGGAGGCGGCTCAGGCGGGCGGGGGTGTAGTACAGCACATCGGTGGAGGTGGCCCGGGGCGGGGTGGCCCGCTGGGCGGGGTTGGCGGGGATTACCCCCTGCCGGAAGGCGGCCTTGAGGGCGGTATGTATGAGGACATGGTGCTTGCGGATGGTGTTGGGGGACAGGCCCTTTTCCTCCGCCAGCCACTGGTAGTAGCCGTTGATAAGCTCCGGGGTCAGGTCGGCCAGCCGCACCTTGCCCAGGGCGGGACGCATATGGTTGCGGATGATGTTCCGGTAGCCGTTGACGGTGGTTTCCGCCCGGTTGGGCTCGATGTCGTCGTCCATCCAAAGCTCCAGCCATTGCCCCAGGGGGGCGGTGGCGTCGGCGGCGGGGGCGGCGTTGGGCAGGGGGAAGCTCACCGCCGGAGGGCGGGACAGGGGGCGGAGGGTGATGCGGTTGGCATGGGCGTTGGTGTGCTGCATGGTAAATGGCTCCTTTCCTGAGTAAACGTCCGTGGATATGGGCGGATGTGGTATTATGTTAAACGTTTGGACGGGAAAGGGGAAGGGGGGAAATTCACAAACTTTTTCCGGTTTCCTCTTGACAGCGGGGGCCGGACAGGGTATAATGCAAAAAGTGTTCAAAGACAGCAGGCGCGAAAGCGTAAGTCCTGCCGAGAATGCAGCCAACCCGTTAAGTTTGCGCTGTTTTCGTGTGGACACGAAAGCGGCGTTCTTTTTTCGCCGCCACCATTTATTCGGAGGTGAATTTTAACAATGCCTAACGCAAAGGTTCTCAGTGAGAAGCAGGCCGTGGTGGCCGCCCTGGTGGACGATCTGAAGGCCGCCAGCTCCGGCGTCCTGGTGGACTACAAGGGGATCACCGTGGCCGAGGACACCGCCCTGCGCCACGAGCTGCGGGAGAACGGTGTGGAGTACGCCGTGGTGAAGAACACCCTGCTGCGCCGCGCCCTGGACGACGTGGAGCTGAGCGAGCTGGACGAGGTGCTCAACGGCACCACCTCCATGGCCATCTCCAAGGACGACCCCATCGCCCCCATGCGCATCGTCAACAAGTACGCCAAGCAGCTGGGCGACCGCTTCAACATCAAGGCCGGCTTCATGGACGGCAAGGTCCTCCCCCTGGACGACGTGTACGCCCTGGCCGAGCTGCCCTCCAAGGACGCCCTGCTGGGCCAGGTCCTGGGCATGATGCTGGCTCCCATCACCAGCCTGGCCATCGTGCTGAAGGCCATCGCCGAGAAGGACGGCGAGCCCGCCCCTGCCGAGGAGGCCCCCGCCGCCGAGTAAGCGGCACACATACTTTTAAATTTGAAAACTTAGGAGGTAATTCATCATGGCAAGCGAGAAGATCACTGCTCTGATTGAAGAAGTCAAGAATCTTACCGTTCTGGAGCTGAACGACCTGGTCAAGGCTCTGGAGGAGGAGTTCGGCGTTTCCGCCGCCGCCATGGCCGCTCCCGCCGCCGGCGCCGCCGCCGCCGCTGTGGAGGAGAAGACCGAGTTCGACGTGGTGCTGGCCGGCTTTGACGCCGCCGCCAAGATCAAGGTCATCAAGGTGGTCCGCGAGATCACCGGCCTGGGGCTGGCTGAGGCGAAGGCTGCCGTCGAGGGCACCCCCAAGACGCTGAAGGAGGCCCTGGGCAAGGAGGAGGCCGAGGAGCTGAAGAAGAAGCTCGAGGAGGCCGGCGGCAAGGTGGAGCTGAAGTAAGGGACGGAGCGGATTGTAGCTATTTTACCAAAAACGCGCATAGTTTCACTCGAATAATGACCCTCAAAAGGGCCTGTGGAATTCATCCACGGGCTCTTTTTTTATCCCCAAAAGTGCCTCGCCCCACTCACACAACCCCTCTCACCATCCCCCATCCAAAGGGAATTCGGTGAGCAAACTTTCCAGCCCCACAATCCGCAAAACAAGCAAAATTAGCCCATTCCCATCCGATTTCTCACACAATTACTCACCCATTTCCCCCTGCGAACTTGGTTTAAACAGAGCATTGCCAGAGTTTTCATCTGGGAACAATCCCACGCCGAAATCCCGCTGAAAACCCGCTCTACCCCGGATTCCCCGGAGGAAATGGAGGGAAAAGTTGGAGAGGGTTGGTGGAGCGGAAGGATAGCTCGCAAAACTCCCTGAAAAGTGCTGGGGAGAGGGTGGGGAGAGGAGATTTAGAGTGGTCAAAATAAGTCCGAATATTTGTCTGTTTTAGAAAAGGCGTTTACACGGATTGTGGCGATACCACCAAAAATGCGCATAGTTTCACTCGAATAATGATTTTCAAAAGGGCCTGTGGAATTTATCCGCAGGTCCTTTTTTCTGAGTTGCTCAGAGGATCCACGCCCGCGCTTCACCAGGCTTTGTGCCATAGAGCGGGACAATACCTGCTCCGATCACGCCTTTGTTTTCAGCTTTAGTGCTTCTGTGTCCAGCAAAATTCTACCGCTTGCAGTCCTCCAGCAAGCTGGAGGCGGCCTTGCACGGAGCCGTTGTACTCTCCTGGTAGAGTTCGTCCCACCCCAGCTCGCCCCCCTCATTCACTTGGAAGTATGGGAAAACACCCTATCGATTACCGCAAACTCAATTTGGTCAGCTCCTGCTGGCTGGGGCGGGGACAACATCAAATTTCACGGTGTTCACCTTCCTTTACGACATTTTGCTTATGGTGGAGAATGACTGCGGCACAACTGGTTGACCAGTTCACAGCGAAGCATGGAAAACTTGCCGACTTGACAGGATAATGGAATCCTGCTATAATGAACAATGTTCATATTGAGAGGGTGATCAAATGAACACAGTTGTAACATCAAAAGAGGATATTTTGAAGACCAGCCGTGAACTGATCCAGAGTCAGGGATGGTCCGCCATCAATATTCGCTCTGTCGCGGCGGTCTGCGGGGTGTCGGTTGGAACGATCTACAATTACTTTGATTCCAAAGCCGCGCTGGTGAGTGCCACGGTAGAAAGCGTCTGGTGCGAGATTTTCCACCGTCCAGAGGACGGGGCCGCATTTCAAGACACCCAGGCTTGCATTGCCTGGATGTATGGACAGATGGAATACGGCCGCAAGCAGTACCCCGGTTTTTTTACACTGCACTCCCTGGGCTTTATGGGGGAGGAAAAAGCCGATGGAAGGCGGCGGATGCGGCAGGCTTGGCAGCACATTTTGGACGAACTGTGCGCCGTACTAAAGCGGGACGCCAAGATCCGTGCCGGAGCTTTTACGGAGCAGTTTACGGCGGAACGCTTTGCGGACGTCCTGTTTTCCCTCATGCTGTCCGCCTTGCTGCGGGAGGATTACGACCCCGCCGCTGTGTTGGAGATTGTCCGCAGAACCCTTTATTGAAGTAGACGCACTTTTTTAATCTGGAACTTGAACGCCGTTCATTGAGAGGGACGAACGTCAAGAAGAAAAACAAAATGGGGAGGAGAATCAATGATGCAGGCAGTTGTGGAAACCCTGTTTGACGCAGTCTATCTGATCTCCGTCGTCACCATCGGGATTTTGATGATACGGGGCAGTAAAGGAGAGCGTCAGTTCCGTCTGTTCGGCTGGATGGCGGTGGTGCTGGGGGCGGGTGACTCGTTCCACCTCGTCCCCCGGGCCGTCGCCCTATGCACCACCGGCCTGGAGAACTACACCGTCCCTCTGGGTCTGGGAAAGTGGATTACTTCGGTGACGATGACGGTTTTCTATGTGCTGCTCTACTATGTCTGGCGGCAGCGGTATCACATCAGCGGTCAAGGCAGCCTTACTGCCGCCGTGTACGGTCTGGCCGGTGTACGGATTGCTCTGTGCATGATGCCCCAGAACCAGTGGCTCAGTGCCGAAGCACCCCTTTTCTGGGGGATCTGCCGTAACATTCCCTTTGCCCTGCTGGGCCTTCTGATCATCGTACTGTTCTACCGCGGCGCAAGGGAGCATGAGGACCGGGCGTTTCGCTGGATGTGGCTGACCATCGTGCTGAGTTTTGGGTTCTATATCCCGGTGGTGCTGTGGGCGGACGCTGTCCCTATGATTGGGATGCTGATGATTCCCAAGACCTGCGCCTATGTGTGGACGGTGCTCATTGGATATTTCGCCATGAGGCGGGAATGCAAATAAGGAGGAACTAAATATGAAGCGTTACATCAATTCGGCCCTGCTGTACGCCGTCCTTGCCATGGCCGGCGGCGTGTTTTACCGGGAGTTTACCAAATTGAACGGCTTTACCGGAAAAACCACACTCTCTGTTGTCCATACCCACTACTTCCTGCTGGGCATGGTGTTTTTCCTGATACTGCTCCTGCTGGAAAATAATTTTTCCTACACCGGGGCGAAAACCGGACGGGTACTGGCGGTTTATCATGTGGGCCTGAACCTGGCCGCCGCGATGCTTGTGGTGCGGGGCGTGACCCAGGTGCTGGTTCCCACGCTCTCCTCCGGCATGAGTGCGGCGATTTCCGGCATTGCCGGCATTGGGCATATTTTGCTGGGCGTCAGTATGGTGCTGCTGCTGGTGCAGGTCAAATGCGCGGTATCAACGGCAAAGGTGTGACTGGAGGGCACGGGACGAAGTTCACTATATAGAGATTTTTAGTGAAGCGGCGGGAGGTTCGCGGGCCTTCCGCCGCTTCACCGTGCGTACCTTAGCAGCCCCTTCCTTCACAAAAAATTTTCAGTCTCCCTGTCACACGCCCGTGTCCCGGTTGTCTAATAAACTATAGGAGGTCATGCCATGAATAACATAACAAACAAAGAGCTGCCGGCTTTGATCGAGCAGGCCACCGCCGGAGACAAGCAGGCGTTGGAGACGGTTGTCCTCAGCATACAGGATCTGGTGTTCAACCTGTCGCTGCGAATGCTGGGGACATTTCCGGACGCGGAGGACGCGTCCCAGGACATTTTGCTGAAGGTCATCACCCACTTGTCCTCGTTCAAGCGGGACAGCTCCTTCTCCACCTGGGTATTCAGCATCGCCGTCAACCATCTGAAAAATTACAAAAAGCACATGTTCGCCAAGTATCCGCTCAGCTTTGAGTTCTATGGGGATGATATCGTAAACGGGAAAATCGACGATGTGCCGGACTTGACGCAGGATGTGGAACGGTCCATTCTGGCGGAGGAGCTGAAATTGTCCTGCACCAATGTCCTGCTCCAGTGCCTTGACCCTGACAGCCGGTGCGTCTTTATCCTGGGCACCATGTTCAAGGTGGACAGCCGGATCGCGGGAGATATCCTGGGCATCTCCCCGGAGGCCTACCGCCAGCGTCTGTCCCGGGTGCGAAAGAAGGTGGCGGACTTCCTCTCGGAATACTGCGGCGAATATGGCAAGGGGAGCTGCCGGTGCGCCGATCGGGTGGATTACGCCATCCAAAACTGCCGCATTTCACCACAGCACCTGGACTTTGCCAACGCCAAGCCCATGGAAGGCGCGGCGGAGGTGAAGGCGGCTATGGAAGAAATCGACGGCTATTCCCAGCAGTTTGCCTTCTGCCGGACCTACCAATCCCCGGAACAGCTCAAACAGTTTCTCCAGGACTTTCTGAACGGGGCGGCATTTTCCACGGTAGCGGGTAATTAAGGAGGTACGAAGGATGAACACACAGCTGATGCTGGACTATCTGACCCAGCTGAGCGGCAATAATAATCGGGAGTGGTATCACGCCCACAAGGCGGAAAACAAAGCGGCCTGCGCGCAGTTTGAGGAGCTGATCCAAGCCCTGATGTGCAGGATCGGGGAATTTGACAGCAGCGTCCTGGGGCATCCTCCCAAGGAGCTGACGTTCAAGCTGGTGCGGGACACCCGCTTCAGCCATGATAAATCCCCCTATCATCCCGCGTTCCGCGCCCATATCTCCTCAATGGGGAAGCTGCCTGTTCCTGTGGGCTATTACCTCATGATCAAGCCGGGCAATCAGTCCTTCCTCGGCGGCGGGCTGTTTGCAGATATGTTCAAGGACGCAACGGCCATGGTCCGGGACTATATCGCCCAAAACGGCGAGGAGTGGGAGCAGATTATCTCTGCGCCAGACTTCCGGGCGCATTTTTCTGTGCGGGGGACGGCCCTGAAGAACGTACCCGCAGGATACGCAAAGGATCACCCGCAGGCCGAGTTTCTCAAATTCAAAAGCTGGTATCTGGAATATCCCATCCAGGACGAGGAAATTGGGAATGCGGAAGCGTTCCTCACAAAAGCGGCGGGGCTGTTCCGGCTGATGAAGCCGTTCAACGACTGCCTCAACAAAGCGTTGGCCGGGTTTCAGATGCCAGCCAGGTAGCTGACAGGCCGCAAGACCGTGTTCAGCCGGCGGCCTGGGCCGGCGGGAGCGCGGGCTTCCGGATTCTCGGATGAACCAGTGCGTCAAAGTCGGTGACCGCTGTCACTGGGATCGTGTCCCAATCTGTCTCGCCAAAGAAAGGAAAACCCCACCGCCTGGTTCAGAACAAAGGGGGCGATCCGCTCCACCCCCAAACACCCCCGCCCTTCCGGAACAACTCATCGTCGTTTCTCCAGATGGGACAGGGGTGTTCTTGCCTACAACCTTATATCCTTCAAGAGCCGCAAGCCATTTTACTTACGCCCGCTCCAGCATCCCGCGCACCGCCTCCTTCACCACCTCCAGCTCCGGACTGCAAAGCATGGGGATCATCTCCGCCAGTTCCTCCCCGGGCAGATCCCACCAGCGCAGCCGCAGCAGCATTCCGATCAGCTCATCGTCCTCAAACCGTTTCTTGACCACCCGGGCCGGATTGCCCCCCGCCACGCTGTAGGGCGGAATATCCTTTGCCACCACAGAGTAGGCCGCGACAATGGCCCCATCGCCAATGCTCACCCCCGGCATAATGACGCTCTCCCGGCCGATCCACACATCGTTTCCCACAACCGTATCCCCCTTGAACGGAAGCTGAGACAGGTGGGGCGGGGCCTTTTTCGCCCACACGCCGCCAAACACCTGGAAGGGATAGGTGGTGACGCTGTTGATACGGTGGTTGGCGGGGCCCATGATGAACCTTACCCCGGAGGCAATCGCGCAGAATTTGCCGATGATCAGCCTGTCCCCGAACTCGGGGTAATTGAACAGCACATTGTTCCGCTCAAAGCCGGTGGGGTCTACGGGGTCGTCGTAATAGGTATAATCGCCCACGGTGATATTGGGGGCGGTGATCACATTCTTCAGAAAACACGAGGTCTTGAACTCGTTGGGAAAAATCACATCGGGATTCGGAATATTTGACATGGTATTACCTCCAATTTTTTGTCCGCATCACATCCTTTCCCCCAAATGTTCAGTGGCTACCGCCTTCAGCTTTCTCAAATCACCCACGCTTACCGTCCTTTCTATCCCCGCGCCTAACCGCCCGGGTGTTCCTTCACCGCCGACACCAGCAGCATCATGGGCCGGCGCAGCTCATCTCTCATCCCCGGAAGATCCATCATGTCCTCCGGCGGCTGGGGCTCCACCACCCGCAGAATCCGGAAGCCGCTTCGCGGCAGCGTGTCCAGATAGGTGGTGAGGGTGCGGTGGTACTTCACCACCCGCTCCCCCAGAAAGACCGCCTCCCGGCGGCCCTCCCTGGAGTAATTGTCCACCGGGAAGTGGAGGATTTCGCCGTCCGGGCCATAGTGCCAGTCCTGAGAGCCATAGGCGGTAAATACCGGGTGCTCCACGGAGAACACGAAGCGGCCTCCCGGTGCCAGCCAGCGGCCGATGCTCCGCACCAGCGTCTGAAAGTCCTCCACATAGTGAAGGGCCAGCGAGCTGAGCACCACGTCGAAGGAGCCGTCCGGGAAGCGCAGATCCTCTATGGCGGCCTGCTGGTATTCAATGGACGGTCCGGGATTGCGTGCCCGGGCCGTTTCCAGCATTCTTTGGGAGATGTCCGTCCCCAGCACCCGGGCCGCGCCATGTCCGGCGGCATAGGCGCAGTGCCAGCCGTAGCCGCAGCCCAGATCCAGCACCCGGAGGCCGTGGAAATCGGGCAGCAGCTTCTCCAGCTCATGCCACTCCCCGGCTCCGGCCAGCCCCTTTTGGGAGCGGGCCATCTGGCCGTATTTCTCAAAAAAACGGGGATCGTCATACCTGTTTTCCTTCACGGATCACGCCTCCCCCACGGTGGAGTGGGACATAATATAAAACTCCTCCTGGCTGGGCCGGTACTCCCTCGCCATAGGCTCCAGGGTGCCGTCATACCGCCGGGCCTCCTCCTCGTCGATGCTCATCACAGGACTGTCCCGGTACACCCAGCCCCTTCCGTCCAGAGCCCCCTCCCTCAGCTCCTTTACCAGCATGGCCGATGGAAACCGCCCGTCCTCCAGGCGCACGTTGAACCGTTTGCAGCTCTTGAAGCCCAGGCCCACATAGTTCATGGGACTGCCAAAAATGACAACCGCCTCCCAGCCCAGCTCCGCCGCCCGCCGCAGGGAGTACTCCAGCAGCCGGCTGCCCCAGCCCTTCCGCTGGCACTCCGGCGCGATGGCCACCGGGCCGAAGGTGAGGATCTCCTTCACCGCCCCCGCCTCATCGGTGAGGGAGGCCCTGGTATACATCACGTTCCCGATAATCTGGCCGTCCAGCTCGGCGACCAGGTCCAGCTCCGGGATGAAGTCCGGGTGGTCCCGCATCGTGTGAACCAGATAATGCTCCACACAGCCGGGGGCGTAGATGTTGTAAAAGGCCCGCCGGGTGATGTCCTCCACAATCCGGCGGTCCGCCTGCGTCTCGTTTCTGATGGTCAGCATAAAGTGGCCCTCCGTTTTCTTCTTTCCAAGGATTCTATCATAAAGTATGCGCAAAGTCGAGGCTTCAATTTCAGCACTGATCGAACTGCCGTCCCTGCCTAAAAACCCGCTTAACAGTCATGAGCACCCACCCCTCCCGGGGTGGGTGCTCACCAATTACAGCTGGCTCCTGTCCTTCAGCCAGCTCGGCAGGGGCCGCATCTTAATTCCCGACACCAGCCCCATGGCGATGAACAGCGTCAGGGTAGACGATCCGCCGTAGCTGAAAAAGGGCAGGGTCAGCCCAATCACGGGGCCGATATACAGGGTCATCGCCACGTTGATCATGGTCTGGATCATCAGCATTCCGGCAATGCCCATGGCGATATAGGCGGACATATGGCTCTTGGCCCGGCGGGACACCCACACGCACCGCAGGATGATCGCCAGCAGGATCAGCAGCACCACGCAGCAGCCCACCAGCCCGAACTCCTCCCCGCACACGGCGAAGATGTTGTCGGTGTGCCGGGCGTTCAGGGCGTCCTCCCGGTAGGATTGGGTTTTCACCCCCTTGAGCCACCCCATTCCGGTAAGCTGGCCCGAGCCGATGGCGGTCAAGGATTGGTTCTGCTGCCAGCCCTGGCCCTGGGGGTCCAGGTTATTGCCCTTCCAGTGCTCCACCACCACCCGGAAGCGCATGATGCGGTAGTCGCTCCAGAGCTTGTCGATCCGGGGCAGGATGAAGTGCCACAAAAACACCACCGCCCCCACCATGGGAACGCCCACCCCGATAAACCACCACTTGCTCACCCCGGCCACCCAGGCCATCACCACGAAGATGAACAGGTACACAATCACCATGCCCCAGTCGCCGGACAGCACCGCCAGCGACCCGGCGAACACCCCCGTGAGAATCACGTATTTCACCAGGGCCGGGAACCGCCCCAGGCCGCGGGGCCGCTCCTTGTTGATCATCCAGGCCAGCACCACGATGAAGGACAGCTTGGCGATCTCCCCCGGCTGGAAGCCGGGAAAGTGGGGGATGGGGAGGAACACCCAGCTCTTGTTGCCGCCGGCCAACCGCCCGAAGGGCTTGATCAGCGCGATGACGAACAGCCCCAGCAGCAGGAACACCCACCACCACTTCTCCATCAGGTACTCAATGTCGATGAAGGTGACCCACACATAGGCCACGATGCCCATGCAGATAAACTGGGCCTGCTTCATGGCATAGTTGTGGAGGTCGGGATCGTACCGGGTGGCGGAGTAGATCAGCACCAGCCCCATCAGGCTGGCCAGAACGCACAACGCCAGCAGCAGCACGTCGCCCTTTTTGAAGAATTCCCTGACGGTGCGCGCAGGCCCCACGGTGTTCTCCCCTTTCCGGAAAATCAGCGGCAGCACCTCCCCGCCCCGCAGGACGGGAGGCACTGAAAACAATCGCAAAATAGTATAGCACATTCCGTCAGGATATGCTATACTGTTTTGCGAGAGTTTTAAGAATCTTCACGTTATGTTGGGAAGTGACCGCAAATGGAATGGATCACCCACAGCCCGGCGGAGACGGAGGCCCTGGGGGCACGTCTGGCAGAGGCTTTGGACGCGGGACGGGTCGTGGCCTTCACCGGGGATTTGGGTGCGGGCAAAACCGCCTTCGTGTCCGGCATGGCCCGTGCCCTGGGGGTGGAGGAACGGGTGACCAGCCCCACCTTCACCATTGTCAACGAGTACGAGGGGGGCCGCCTGCCCCTGTTCCACTTTGATATGTACCGGCTGGGGGACGCCGACGAGCTGTTCCACATCGGCTGGGAGGACTACCTGGCCCGGGGCGGCATCTGCGCCGTGGAGTGGAGCGAAAACGTGGCCGAGGCCATAGAGCCGGACGCCGTCCGGGTGTCCATCGTCCGGGGGGACGGGGACAGCGACCGGATGATCACCATCGAGGGGGTGGAGCTGTGAAAATCCTGGCGTTGGAGACCTCTGCCGTCACCGCCTCCGCGGCGGTGACGGAGGACGAGCGGCTGCTGGCCCAGTCCTTCCAGAACAGCGGGCTGACCCACTCCGCCACCCTCATGCCCATGGTGTCCGACCTGCTGAAGAACACCGGGCTGGCCCTGAAAGACATGGACGTGATCGCGGTGGCGGCAGGCCCCGGCTCCTTTACCGGGGTGCGCATCGGCGTGGCGGCGGCCAAGGGACTGGCGTGGCCGGAGGACAAGCCCTGCGCCCCCTGCTCCACCCTGGAGTCCATGGCGTGGCAGTGCGCCCATGTGGGGGGCGAGATCTGCACCGCCATGGACGCAAGGCGGAACCAGGTGTACTGCGCCCGCTTCCGGGCGGAGGGCGGCGCGCTGATCCGGCTGACGGAGGACCGGGCCATGGGCCTGGACGAGCTGGCGGCGGAGGTGAGGGCCGCCGCCGCGCCCCAGACCCTGGTGGGGGACGGTGCCCAGCTGGTGCGGGCCGCGCTGGAGGGACAGGGCCTGCCGTGCGCCCTCATGCCCCCCCACCTGCTGTACCAGACCGCCTGGGGGGTGGCCCGGTGCGCCCTGGAGCTGGCCCGGGGAGGCGGGCTCATATCCGCCGCCGCCATGGCCCCCAGCTACCACCGCCTGAGCCAGGCCGAGCGGGAACGGCTGGAACGCATGAAATGAACAGGATCCTCCCCGGTGGTTCGGGGAGGATCCTGTTTTTATTTTTCTTCCAGCAGGCGGTTCAGCTCCGCCATAAAGGTGTTGATATCCTTGAACTGGCGGTATACCGAGGCGAAGCGGACGTAGGACACCTCGTCCACCCCCTTCAGCTTCTCCATCACCAGCTCGCCGATCTCGGTGCTGGGCACCTCCCGCACCATCTCGTTTTGCAGGGACTGCTCGATCTCGTTGGCGATCCCCTCCAGGGTGGACATGGACACCGACCGTTTCTCGCAGGACTTCAGCATACTGCCCAGCAGCTTGCTCTTGTCGAAGGCCTGCCGGCTGCCGTCCCGCTTGATCACCATCAGGGGCAGGCTCTCCACGATCTCGTAAGTAGTGAACCGCTTCCGGCAGGCCAGACACTCCCGGCGGCGGCGGATGCTGCTCCCCTCGTCGGCGGGGCGGGAATCCACAACCTTGCTCTCTAACTGGGCACAGTACGGACATTTCACGGCGGCATCATTCCTTTCTTGAAATGAGGGGCGCGGTCTCGTTGTGAAAATTATATCACAGCTGTCCCGATTATGGTATCCTTTTTTTGAAAAAATTTTCCTGGGCGTATAACCTTGGCCCCGCCGTGGCATACTGTCCTGCGTGAGGTGATAACAATGAACAACTGCCCTGACAACAAGAAGCAGCAGAGCCCTGAGAACAAAAAGCAGCAGAGCTCTCAGAACAAGAACCATCAGAATCCCGAGAACAAGAACCAGCAGAACTCCGAGAACAAAAATTCCAATAGCCGGGGCTACTAAGACGGCGGCGCGGCCCGCGCCACCCTCTGAAGGGACACCGGCGGGAGCGGGGGGCGGCTGCGCCCCCCGCTCCTCTTTTTAGGGAGGGACGCCCATGAAGCCCATAGAAAGGAATGACCCCGCGGACGTGGCCCGGAACCCCCGGTACCGGGAGCCGCCCTATGAGGATCTGTCCAGCCTGGTGGCGGGGCGGATTCAGGCTGGCCCCCAGTCCACGCCCCCCAGGGAGGGCACGGACCTGGACCACTGGCAGGACCCGGACCTGTTCCATTCGCCGGAGCTGTAACCGCGGGACGGCCCGTGAGACGTTCTGCGGGGGACGCTTGAACCAGCAGCGGGATCATAAAGTGAAACACCCGCCGGCCCCTGTCATGGCAAGGGCTGGCGGGTGTTCTTGTCCACTTTTTTCGTTACCTATTTTCCACCGGGGCCTGCCGCGCCCCTGTTCAGGGCAGAAGCTCCACGGTGATACCCTCCGCCGTTTTTTGGCGGAACACCATCCGCCACTCCAGCTCCTCTGGCGGCTCAAACCGCAGGGCGGAGCTGGCGGACCGGAGCTGGGGCGGATCAGTATCCAGGAAGGCCCTGGCGTGGGTCGCCAGAATCGCCGTAGGCCCGTCTGAGCCGCCGATGATCCCGATGGAGCAGGCCTCTGTGGGGCCGTCCGCGCCGCCGGTGGCTGTCACAGCCGCCAGCTTCTCCAGCGGCTTGGGCCGGGGGCTGTCCCCCTGCCCGCAGTCCCGCACCGCCAGCGACTCCCGGGGCAGATCCGGCTCCGTCACATAGGACATCACGGCGCAATGGGCGGGGTAGTCCCACCCGTCCTCCAGGCAGGACATATCCACCTGCTCCTCCTCATACCCCACCACGCGCAGAATATGGGCCTGCCCGGTGACGGGATGGGTGAAGGGCACCGCATCCCCCGCCCCGGACACCGTGAACCAGGGCCCCGGCACAGGCTTGGGCTGTGCCTTCACCGCCAGGGAAAGCGTCCGGATGGCTGGTTTCCTCCTGGTGGCCCAGGGGAAGCTCTGCCGCCAGAACATCCAGCAGCGATCCTGGGCCAGCCCATAACGCTCCAGCAGCCACAGCCCCTGATGATACTGCTGCTCGGGCACCCTTTCGCTCTCCTCCCCATCCGGGACGCAATCCAGCGGCGTCCAGCCGAAGCCGCGGCCGTGCCGTGCCCGGAGCTTCTTTCCGTTCACCACCGCCCAAAGATCGAAGTCAAAATTCATAGGGTTGTCCGCGATTTGCCGCTCCCGTTCCTCCGGGGTGAGTTCCCGCCCCTCCGCCAGACAGGGACGCCACGTCTCCCAGAAGGCCCGCATCCGAGCGGGTTCGATCTCCATCCATATGTCCGCCACCAGCCCCCCGCCGCAGGCGTATACCGCCGGAATGTGGAAAAGGCTCCCCTGCCAGAGAAAGGTTTTGCCCACCGGAAGCTCCTTTCCCGGTCTGCCCCGGCCTCCGCGATCCCAGAAGCCGCCCCCATAGTAGACCACCCACTCTGGGGGTTCCGGTGGGGCGGCGGGCTCCGGCTCCCCCGCCAGCTCGTAATATTCTTTGCTGAATTTCAGCGTGCCGTAATCAAAACCGGACTGCACCCCCTTGAGATACCCGTAGGGGTCGTCCATGGGCGCGAGCCCCAGCGTCTCCCGGAGCCCGTCCAGCACGGCCCGCTGCTCCGGCCCGGGCGGGTACGTCTCCAAATAGGCGTCGAACTCCCCCCGGTTCCACATCCACGCCTGCTCCAGGGCGTCCACGCCGCCGCAGGCCAGCACCAGCCGCAGGAAGTCCTCGAAGCTCCGGGCCAGGGGATGGACATAGTCCCCCGGCCCGTTGGCGGGGCTGACGGCAAACACCGTCTCCCCGAAGCCCTCCACAAAGCAGAAGTGGATGCCGTCCACCCCTGCCCAGCCGATGGCCTCCGCCCCCACGGGGTCGCAGAAGTAGCTGCCCCGGGAGTCGCCCCGCTCCAGCCCGATCTGGGCGAGATCCAGCTCCAGGCGGCAGCAGCGTTCATACAGTGTCATGCGGTTCCCTCCACTTCCAACTCCCTGCGGGATTCCTCCCCGTAAATAAACTGGTCAAGGCTGATCTCCGTGCCCGTCAGATAACAGAACGCAATGATCTCCCGGCCAAAGCAGAGAACAGGCTGCTCCTCATGATGGATCTCGGTCACAATCATCAGGGCAAACTCCACGTCCACCTCCCGCCGGATCTCGTTCAGCACCGGGATCTTGTCGGTCAGCATCCGCACAATCCGCAGGCACTGCTCCTCTCCGTCCAGGGCGGGCTCCTTCTGAAGGCAGGCGTGCCAGGAGGAAAACGGGAATGTCCCGTGCCCCGTCCTCCTCGGCGACCCCATTTTGCTCGTCCTGAAGGGCTGGATGCCCAGCCGCTTCGTCAGCTCCTCCGGGTCGAAATCGCTGTTTTTGTTGGCGATAAAACCAACCCCAGGCTCTATGATCCCGTCGCTGCAAATGGAAAAGTAAGCGTGACAGCTTGTCTGCTCCGCCATCCTCTGTTCCCCCCTGATCTCTATGACTGCCCAGCCCAGCGAAAAGGACGCCCCGCCCCATGCGGGCGGGGCGTCCGGCTTCCCCGCGGCGCGGGAAAAACGACCTTATTGACGCAGCGCGATCTCGTGGCGTTTCGGCCCGGTGGACACGATGGTGACGGGCACGCCGATCCGCTCCTCCAGGAACTCCACGTAGCACTTGGCGTTGGCGGGCAGGGCGTTGTAGTCCGTGATCCCCCGCACGTCCGACTTCCATCCGGGCAGCGTCTCAAACACGGGCTTGGCCCCCAGGAGCTTGGGGGTGGTGGGGAACGCGTCGGTGACCTCCCCGTCGATCTCGTAGCCCACGCACACCTTGATCTCGTCCAGATAGCCCAGCACGTCCAGGCAGGTCAGCGCTGCCTGGGTCGCGCCCTGCACCATGCAGCCATATTTGGTGGCCACCGCGTCGAACCAGCCCACCCGGCGGGGGCGGCCCGTGGTGGCCCCGAACTCCCCCTGATCGCCCCCCCGGCGGCGCAGCTCGTCCCCCTCGGGGCCCAGCAGCTCGCTGACAAAGGGCTCGGTGCTGGAGCCGACGCAGGAGGAATAGGCCTTGGTGACGCAGATCACGTCCTGGATGGCGGTGGGGGGCACCGGAGCACCCACGCAGCCGTAGCCCGCCAGGGTGTGGGAGGAGGTGGTCATGGGGAAAATGCCCAGATCCGGGTCCTTCATGGAGCCCAGCTGGCCCTCCAGCAGGATGGTTCTGCCGTCCCGGACGGCCTGGTGGAGGAAGCCCACCGCGTCCCCCACATAGGGGCGGATCAGCTCCCGGTAGCCCAGAAGCTGATCGTACAGCGTCTTGGCGTCCAGGGCGGGCTTGTGGTAGAGGTGCTGAAACAGCACGTTTTTCAGCTCCACCGCCCGGTTCAGACGGTCCCAGAGGCGGTCCTCGTCAAAGAGATCGCACACCTGAATGCCTGTCTTGGCGTATTTATCGGAGTAGAAGGGGGCGATGCCGCTCTTGGTGGAGCCGAAGGCTTTGCCGCCCAGCCGCTCCTCCTCGTACCCGTCCTGAAGGACGTGGTAGGGCATGAGGAGCTGGGCCCGCTCGGACACGATCAGGTTCGGGGCGGGCACGCCCCGGTCGGTGATCTCCTTCAGCTCCGCCGCCAGCTTGGCCGCGTCCAGCGCGACCCCGTTGCCGATGACGTTGGTGATGTGGGGATAGAAGGTGCCGGAGGGCAGAATGTGCAGGGCGAAACGCCCATAGTCATTGATGATGGTGTGGCCCGCGTTGGCTCCGCCCTGGAAGCGCACCACCACATCGGAGGTCTCGGCCAGCAGATCGGTGATCTTGCCCTTGCCCTCGTCGCCCCAGTTTGCCCCTACAATCGCTTTTACCATGATAATCCCTCCGCGCCGGGATTCGCAGCGGCAGGCCGTCTGCCTTCTCCGGCGCATGGCGGGCCCTGACAGGCCCGATGTGTTTATTATAATGTAGTTCGCCCCGGTTCGCAAGCCCCTTTTTGCCTGCCGGTGGGAAATCTCCGGCATTTTCGCTGTCCCGGGTGGGAAAACAGCAATTTCCCGCCCTCCCCTGTATTGACAAGAAAAAAGAAATCCCTTATAATAACAATTTATGCGATAATAAACGACAACCGTCAAATTAGGATGGGAGGAGACGAACCATGGCGGAGCATCCCGCGGCTGAAAACAAAATGGGCGTCATGCCGGTAAACACCCTGCTGCTGAACATGGCCATCCCGATCATGATCTCCATGCTGGTGCAGGCCTTTTATAATGTGGTGGACAGCTATTTCGTGTCCCAGCTCAACGAGGACGCGCTGAACGCCGTCTCCCTGGCCTTCCCGGTGCAGAACCTGATGATCGCCGTCAGCGTGGGCACCGGCGTGGGCATCAACGCCCTGCTGTCCCGGAGCCTGGGGGAAAAAAACCAGGACAACGCCAACCGGGCCGCGGTGAACGGCATCTTCCTGGCGGCGTTGAGCTGTCTGGCCTTCGTCGCGCTGGGCCTCACCTGCTCCCGGCTGTTTTACGAGGTGCAGACCGATGTGGAGCCTATCATCCACTACGGCGGGGACTATCTGACCATCTGCTGCGCCCTGAGCATGGGCCTGTTCGGGGCGGTGACCCTGGAGCGGATTCTCCAGGCCACCGGGCGCACCTTCCAGTCCATGATCTCCCAGGCGGTGGGAGCAGTGGTGAACATCATCCTGGACCCCATCCTCATCTTCGGCCTCGGCCCCCTTCCCCGGATGGAGGTGGCGGGGGCGGCCCTGGCCACCGTCATCGGCCAGACCGTGGGCTGCGGCATCTCCGTCTTTTTCAACGTGGCCCAGAATCCGGACGTGAGCCTGTCCTTCCGGGGCTTCCGCCCCCACTGGCCCACCATCCGGGGGATCTACTCCGTGGGCCTGCCGGGGATTGTGATGCAGTCCATCGGCTCGGTGATGGTGTTCGGCATGAACCAGATCCTGCTGTCCTTCACCAAGACCGCCACCGCCGTGTTCGGGGTGTATTTCAAGCTCCAGTCCTTCTTCTTCATGCCCGTGTTCGGCCTCTGCAATGGTATGGTGCCCATCGTGGCCTATAACTATGGGGCCAGGAAGCCCAGCCGGATTATCCGCACCATCCGGCTCAGCGTGCTGTACGCGGTGGTGATGCTGACCGTGGGCTTCCTGGTGTTCCAGTTCTTCCCCGGCCCCCTGCTGTCCATCTTCCAGGCGGAGGAGGACGCGGCGGGGGATCTGCTGTCCATCGGCATACCCGCCCTGCGGATCATCTCCATCAGCTGGCTGCTGGCCTCCTTCGGCATTGTGGCCTCCTCGGTATTCCAGGCCCTGAACCACGGCCTGATCAGCCTGGCCGCCTCTGTGGTGCGGCAGCTGGCGGTGCTGCTTCCCGTGGCCTTCCTGCTGTCCCGGACCCTGGGGCTGGAGGCGGTGTGGTGGGCCTTCCCCATCGCGGAGCTGTTCTCCGCCGCCCTGTGCGCCGTCTTTCTGCGCCGGGTCTACCGGCGGGACATCCTGCCCCTGGCCCCCCGGCCGGAGGCGTAACCCCCGGACAACAGGACAGGCCCCGTGCCCGCCGCGTAGGCGAAGGCACGGGGCCTGTGTTTTTCAGCGAACGCCGTATAACAAGGCTTCCGCTGCGGCTCCAGGGGTTCTTATCCTCCGGAAAAATGGTGCTGGCGGTAATACTCCAGGCAACGGAACTGCCGCACCAGCTCCCGCTGTTCATCGGTGAGCGCATCATCGGTTTTCATCGCGCCGTCCGCCGTGAAGTAAATGCCGTAGGAGTGGACCACGGGCACCTCCCGGCGGCAGGCGTCCGCCGCCTGCATATAGGCGTCTCCCTCCCAGCCCAGCTGCTCAAAGAGCACGTTCATCAGGAAGCAGGGGGAGACGTCCGGCCCCGTCCCCACCATGTCGTGGCCCACGGCCTCCTTGGCGGCGTCGTTGGCCCAGATCAGGTAACGGGTGGACCAGTAGTTGTAGAAGCTGGCCGCGTCCGTCCGGGACAGATCCACGTCCAGGGCATCGTATACCGAATTGCCGTTGCCCAGCCAGGGCTTGTGGTCCCCGAACAGCAGCAGCACCACCGGCTCCTCCGACCGGCGCAGGGAATCCACCAGGTCGACCAGGTGCATCTGGGTGTTCTCCACCGAGCCCAGGTAATTGGCCAGGATGGTGCGCTGATCCTCGGGCAGGTCCTTGTTCCCAATATAGCTGTCAACCTCGTTCCACCAGGAGGCGTCGCTGGCGTATGGCCCATGGCCCTGGTAGGTGACGGAGAAGGAGAACAGCGGGGCGTCCGCCTTCAGCCGCTCCGCCACCGTGTTGGCCAGGTCGGTCAGGAACAGGTAGTCGTTGAGGGTGGGGGACGCGCCGTACATCGGGCCGTAGTAGTCCTCCGCGAAGCGGTACTCGTCGAAGCCCAGGTAGCGGTTGATGTTCTGGCGGTTGTAGAACCAGTTGTTGCAGGGGTGCCCGCCGAAGGTCTGATAGCCCTGGTTCTTCAGATACCACACATAGGACGAGGTGTTGGCGCGGTAGTCCACATTTTTGGGACCCATTCCGGTGAGGAAGGCCCGCTCGGTGTCCACCGTGCCCCCGGCGAAGATGTTGGTCAACAGGTTCCCGGTATAGCTCTCCGCCTCCAGGGCGTGGTACCGGGCGTACACATCCTTGGCGAACTCGATCCCCTCAAAGGCGGAGAAGTCGGTGAAGGCCTCCAGCATCACCGCCACCACGTTCACCTTCTTGTCCTCCGGGATGTCCTTGTCCCGGTACTGGGCCAGCAGGGCCTCCGCCTCCTTCTGGTCATAGCCCTCCGGCGGGTCGGGCAGGGCGTCCTTCACGCTGTGCAGGAAGGGGTACAGCAGGCCCCGGGAGACATACTGCTGGGTGGTGGACCACTGGTTAATGTGCGCCGTGTTGGTGTTCTTGCTGTACACGCTGTCGCTGGCGTACACCGGGATCAGCGCGGCGGCGCACACTGCCGCGGCGGCGGCCAGTCCCGCCCGGACGCGGCCCCGGGGCCTGCCCCGGGCAAACAGGGCCAGCACCGCGACGCTCCCTCCGGCGCACAGCAGGGCCAACGCCGCCTTGTTGGAGAAAAACAGCTTGTACTGCCCCGCCATCTTCCCCGCCTCCCCCAAGATCAGCAGGTCGGAGGCGATCACCGGATCGTCCCGGAAGGCCAGCTTGTAGTAGTTCCCCAGGGACAGCCCCAGCACCGGAAGGGCGGCCAGCAGGCAGGCCAGCCACGCCCGCCCGGTGGCGGCGTACAGCAGGCCCACCAGCAGCAGCGGGGGCAGCAGGTTCAGCAGCAGCAGGACAGGGTGGCAGATGTAGTCCAGCAGGAGGACCCGCGCGCTGTACTGCCCCGTGGCCAGCAGCAGGGAGGCCAGCCCCAGCCCCACGGCGGCCCCGGTGACCAGCAGGGCGTTCCACAGCCAGAAGGCCCCGCGCCGCCTGGGGGACAGGCCGTCCCCCGGCCGGGTTTGGAACAGGAAGCAGGAAAAGAGTTGTCTCATCTGGTTCTCTCCGATCTGTGTGTGGTTTCGCTCCGCGGGGCCGTCCGGCCCCGGCAGTCAATCAGCTGAAAGTGCTTCTCCCATAGTATAACACAGCCGCCCCCGATTGCACAGGGGTGGCTGTGTTTTTTAACAGAAAATTAGTAAGCCAGCTTTTCCTCCAGCCAGGCCTTCAGCCCGCTGATGGGCACCCGCACCTGATCCATGGTGTCCCGGTCCCGGATGGTGACGGCGTGGTCGGCCTCCTTCTCCCCATCGCCCACGGTGTCGAAGTCCACGGTGATGCAGTAGGGGGTGCCGATCTCGTCCTGGCGGCGGTAGCGTTTGCCGATGGAGCCGGTGTCGTCGTAGTCCGCCATGAAGTGCTTGGACAGCTCGTCCCGGATCTCCATGGCCTTGTCCCCCAGCTTCTTGGACAGGGGCAGCACCGCGCACTTGATGGGGGCCATGGCGGGGTGCAGGTGGAGGACGGTGCGCACGTCGTTCTTCTCCGCGTCCACCACCTCCTCGTCGTAGGCCTCGCACAGCAGGGCCAGCACGGTGCGATCCAGGCCGTAGGTGGACTCCACGATATAGGGGATATACCGCTCCCCGGTGTAGGGGTCCAGGTACTCCATCTTCTGGCCGCTGTACTCCTGGTGGCGGCTCAGGTCGAAGTCGGTGCGGTCGTGGGTGCCGTTGATCTCCCCCCAGCCGAAGGGGAACAGGAACTCGATGTCGCAGGCAGCCTTGGCGTAGTGGGCCAGCTTCTCGTGGTCGTGGTAGCGCAGGTGGCCGGCGGGGATGCCCAGGGACAGGAAGAACTCCCGGCCGAAGCCCTTGAAGTACTCATAGAGGTCCAGATCCTCCCCCGGCTTGCAGAAGGTCTGGAACTCCATCTGTTCGAACTCGATGGTGCGGAAGGTGAAGTTCCCCGGGGTGATCTCGTTGCGGAATGCCTTGCCGATCTGCCCGATGGAGAAGGGCAGCTTGGCCCGCATGGAGCGCAGCACGCTGGGGTAGTTCACATACTCGCCCTGGGCGTTCTCCGGGCGCAGGTAGATCACGTTCTTGTTGTCCTCGGTGACGCCCCGGTGGGTGGCGAACATCAGGTTGAACTCCCGGATGCCGGTGAAATTGTGCTTGCCGCAGTGGGGGCAGGGGATGGAGTGGGCCTTGATATACTCAAACATCTCCTCCTTGGTCATGCCGTCGGCGTGGGCGTCCGGGTCGAAGTCGTCGATGAGGTTGTCGGCCCGGAAGCGCAGCTTGCACTCCTTGCAGTCCAGCAGGGGGTCGGAGAAGCTGGCCACGTGGCCGCTGGCCTCCCAGACCCGGGGGTGCATGAGGATGTCGGCGTCCACCTCGAAGCTGTTGTGCCGCTCCTGGATGAACTTCTTGCGCCAGGCGTCCTTTACGTTGTTCTTCAGCCGGGTGCCCAGGGGGCCGTAGTCCCAGGTATTGGCCAGGCCGCCGTAGATCTCGGAGCCGGGGAAGATAAAGCCCCGGCCCTTGCAGAGGGCCACAATCTTTTCCATGGTCTTTTCCGTGTTGTTCATAGCGTTCATACCCCTTTATGATAAGAATCAGAAGCTGTACCAATCGCCGAAGTATTCAGATTGGCGAGCCAAAATTGCCGGTGGCAAGGCGAAAAATCGCAGGAATACTTTGTGTATTTCAAGATTTTTCAACGCAGCCAGCGGCAATTTGGGCCGCAAAGCTGGGTGCTGAGGCGGTTGGTGCAGCTTCTCAGATCAGATAGGATTTGACAACGGGAACGCGGCGCAGCACCTCCCACGCCAGCCAGCCGCACACCGCCAGCAGCACGGCCATGCCGGGTACCGCCAGCACGCAGGGGGACGCCCCTCCGCTCAGCCCCAGCCGGAGGAACCACCGCTGGAACAGGATGTGGCACAGGTAGATGCAGAAGGACGCCTGGGCCAGCCGCGCCACAGGCCGCGCCGCCCAGCCAGGCAGATCCCTTCCGAACAGGATCAGCCCGAACAGGCCGAAGGCCATCAGCGCGGGACCGGGGGACATCCCCTCCAGGAACAGCTCGTTCAACGCCCCGTCACGCAGGGAGAGGACCGCGCATCCCCCGAAGGTGATCCCAAGTCCGGCGGCAAGGCTTATCCGGTACCATCCCAGAGGGATGGTACCGCCGTACTGGCGCACGTAGTGCCCCAGGGCGGCGAACCCGATGGCAGAATATGCCATATTCATCCGGTACCAGGTGTTGATCTGCGTCACCAGCTGGAAGGGCCAGAAATGCCGCAGCAGGGGGAACAGAATTCCCGTGACAAACCACACCGCCAGCAGATACTCCAGCTCCCGGCGGGAGGCACTCCGGACAAACACCCGCACCACCGGAACAAAGGCATACACCAGCAGGAGTATGTGGAGGTAGTAAAAATGGCTTTCGTGCTGGAGCAGCAGGGTGCGCTTCATCCCGTCCCACAGGCCGGCCGGAGTGATCCCCTCCCCCGCCAGCCTGACCAGCCGGTAGAGGAACGCCCACACCAGCATGGCGCACACGATCCGGGGCAGGTTGTGGGTCAGCAGCCGCTTGGGGGAGATGTCCCGGCACAGCATCAGCGCGCCGCTGCACAGGAAGAACAGCGGCACCGCGGGCCGGGCCGCCGCTCCCCACAGCAAGGCCCCCCACCAGTCCGCCGTCCCCGGGGCGCGTCCAGCCAGACCCGCCGCCGCCGAGTGGATCACCAGCACCATAATGATCGCCAGCGACCGGACCGTATCCAGCCGCCGATCCCGAGCCGTCCCCTCCCGCGCCACGCCGTCCCTCCCCTTTTCACACATCAAACAAAAACCGCCCCGAGCTCCTTGGCTCAGGGCGGACAGCGGCTGTCCGGCGCGGCTTACCGCTTCGCGCCGTCGTCCCCGCCGCCCTTGCCCGGCCGTATCAGGCGGACCAGCCCCAGCACCAGGTATACCACGCCGATGACGATCAGCCCGACGGCGGCGGCCATAAAGTATATCTGCGTGCGCCCCTCGCTCCGGGTGGTCACACCCTCCACAAAGGTGAAATCCCCGCCCAGCACCCACATCAGCGCACCCAGCACCGCCATGCCGGCACCCTCCAGCAGCTCCTTGACCGCCTTTTTCCGTCCGGCGGCGCGACTCTCCTTATCGTCCAACCCCGATCCAGCTCCTCTCCGGCCCCGTTTCTCCACGGAATGCCCGCAGTTCAGAAAAGCATACCACGGCACCGGGCAAAAATCAAGGGGGGCCGCCGGGAAAAATCACCGAGTATTTATACTTTTTTCATTTCCTTTTCCAAAATGATGTGTTATAATGTAGTATCTGAAAAACTGCGCAGGAGGGGAACGCCATGCAAAACCGTGTCACCGTCACCGTGGGAGGGCTGAAATACACCCTGCTGGCCACCGAGGGGGAGGACTATGTCCACCGGGTGGCTGACTACGTCAACGTGAAAATGAGGGAGACCAGCGGGCAGGGCAGCATCTCCCAGATGGACTGCGCCATCCTCACCGCCATCAACATCGCCGACGAGCGGTTCAAGGAGCAGGAGGCGTCGGAAAACCTCCGCCGGCAGATCAAGGAGCTGCTGGAGGAGAGCGCGAAGCTGAAGCTGGAGCTCAGCGAGGCCAAGCGGGAGATCTTTAAATTACAGCAGAAACGCTAATCTAACGAGAAGGAACGAGAGAGATACCATGGAGATACTATCCCCCGCAGGAAGCCCGGAGGCCCTGCGCGCCGCGGTGTGCGCAGGGGCGAACGCGGTCTATCTGGGCTTCGGACAATTCAACGCCCGCCGGGGTGCCCGGAACTTCAGCCGGGACGAATTTGCCTCGGCGGTTTCCTACTGCCATCTCCGGGGGGTGAAGGTGTACCTCACCCTTAACACCCTGTGCTCCGACCGGGAGATGGGGGACGCGGTGGACTGCGCCGTCCAGGCGTCCAAGCTGGGCGTGGACGCCGCCCTGATCCAGGACCTGGGGCTGGTGCGCGCCCTGCGGCAGGCCGCCCCCGACCTGCCCCTCCACGCCTCCACCCAGATGTCCCTCCACAGCCTGGACGGGGTGAAGCAGGCCGCGGATCTGGGCATCACCCGGGCGGTGCTGGCCCGGGAGCTGTCCCGGACGGACATCGCCTACATCTGCCAGCACTCCCCCATCGAGATCGAGGTGTTCGTCCACGGGGCGTTGTGTATGTGCTACTCCGGGCAGTGCTTCCTGTCCTCCGTCATCGGCGGGCGCAGCGGCAACCGGGGTATGTGCGCCCAGCCCTGCCGCCTGCCCTACGGCTTCGGGGATCTGGCCGACAGCTACCCCCTGTCCCTCAAGGATATGTCCCTGGCGGGGCATCTGCGGGAGCTTCAGGAGATGGGGGTGGCCAGCGCGAAGATCGAGGGCCGCATGAAGCGGCCGGAGTACGTCTATATCGTCACCAAGGTGTACGCCGACGCCCTCCGGGAGGGCCGGGAGCCCACCCCGGAGGAGCTGCGCCAGCTGGAGCAGGCCTTTTCCCGGCAGGGCTTCACCGACGGCTACTACCTGGGCCGGACCGGGCCGGATATGTTCGGCGTGCGGGAGGAGTCCAAGCCCCCCCGGGAGCTGTTCGCGAAGGCCAAGGCCGCCTATGAGAAGGGGGAAGGCCCCGGCGTTCCGGTGAAGTTCTACGCCATGATCCGGGCGGGGGAACCCATCCAGGTGGGGGTGGAGGACGGGGAAGGCCGGGTGGCCACCGCCGCCGGGAAGCTCCCCGAGCCCGCCCGCCGCCGCCCCACCTCCCAGGAGGAGGTGGAGGCCCAGCTTGCCAAGACCGGGGGCACCCCCTTCGCCGCCATCGGTATGCGCACCCTGGTGGAGGACGGCCTGGCGGTGCCGCTGTCGGCGGTAAACGCCCTGCGGCGTCAGGTGCTGGACGAGCTGTCCAAGCAGCGCACCGCCCTGCCCCAGCGACGCCACGGGGAGTACCGGATGGGGGCGCGGTACGAAAACCGCCGGGAGGAGCCGGATCTGTACGTCTCCCTGCGCCACGCGGGCCAGCTCACCTTCGAGCTGGTGAAGGCCCGCCCCGCCCTGATCACCCTCCCCGCCGACGAGATCGCCGCCCACCCGGACGAGGTGGGCGGGGCCATCCAGCGGGGCGTGCCCGTGGCGGCGGTGCTGCCCCGGATCTGCTTCGACCGGGAGCTGGACAGCCTGCGGGGGGATCTGTCCGCCTGCAAGGAGATCGGCGTTACCGACGCCTATGTGGGCAATCTGGGGCTGGTGCCCCTGTGCAGGGAGCTGGGCTTTACCCTCCGGGGGGACTTCGGCCTCCAGGTGTTCAACAGCCAGGGGCTGAAGGAGTACAAGCGGCTGGGCTTCCAGTCCCTCACCGCCTCCTTCGAGCTGAAGCTGGCCCAGATCCGGGACCTCAGCAAGGCGGTGGACACGGAGATCATCGGCTACGGCCGCCTGCCCCTGATGATCACGGAGAACTGCGCGGTGAAGAACCAGTCGGGCAAGTGCACCTGCGGCAACGTGAACCAGCTCATCGACCGGAAGGGCGTGCGCTTCCCGGTGGAGAAGGCCTGGGGGTGCCGTAACGAGCTTCTGAACGCCAACAAGATCTTCCTGGCCGACAAGGGGCCGGACTGGAAGAAGGCGGGCCTGCGGGCCGTCCGCCTGCTGTTCACCACGGAAAACGGCGTGGAGTGCGCCCAGGTGCTGGAGGCCTACCGGGGCACCGGGGCCTACAAGCCCAACAATTTCACCCGGGGGCTGTATTACCGGGATGTGGAGTGATTCCCCATGAGCATCATCTTAGCGTCCAATTCCCCCCGCCGCCGGGAGCTGCTGGCCCAGATCGGCATACGGGACTTCCAGATCCTGTCCCCCGACGTGGACGAGACGGTGGAACCCGGCCTCTCCCCCGCCCGGATGGTGGAGACCCTCTCCCTGCGCAAGGCCCGGGCCGCGGCGGGCAGGGCCGGGGCGGACGATCTCATCCTCGCCGCCGACACGGTGGTGGCCCTGGACGGCAGGGTGCTGGGCAAGCCCCGGGACCAGGGGGAGGCCTTCGCCATGCTGTCCGCCCTGTCCGGGCGGGAGCACCGCGTGTATACCGGCGTGACGGTCCTGAGGGGCGGGCAGGCCGCCACGGAGCACGAGGAGACCGCCGTGGCCTTCCGGGCCCTTTCCCCGGAGGAGATCCGGGACTATATCGCCACCGGGGAGCCTATGGACAAGGCGGGGGCCTATGGCATCCAGGGCGTGGGCGCGCTGCTGGTCCAGGGCATCCGGGGGGATTACTGCAATGTGGTGGGCCTTCCCCTGTTCCGGCTGGGGCGGATGCTGTCCGGCTTCGGCGTGAAGCTGCCCCGCCCGTAAACCCATGGTAAGGAGATAACATAACCCATGAAGCAATTTTTCCGAAATAACGGCGGGCTGCTGCTGGTGGCGGCGGTACTTCTGGCGGGCGTCCTCATGGTGGGGGCGTATATTCTGGGCTACGACCCCCTGTCCGGGGCGTTGGAGCTGCTGGCCACCCCCTTCCGGGCGGCCTCGTCGGCGGTGGCCGGCTGGACCCAGGAGCAGTACGACAAGTCCTTCCGCTACGAGCAGGCCCAGGCGGAGATCGACGCGCTGCGCCGCCGGGTGGCGGAGCTGGAGCAGGACGCCATCGCCGGACAGGAGGCCCAGCGGGAAAACGAGCGGATGCGGGATCTGCTGGGCCTGGCCGAGCAGCGGCCGGAGCTGCAGTACCGGGACGCGGCGGTGGTGCGCCGCGCCTCCTCCAACTGGACCTCCGACCTGACCATCAACCGGGGGACCTCCGGCGGGGTGGAGGCCGGGGACTGCGTCATCGACCAATACGGGCACCTCATCGGGGTGGTTACCCAGGCGGATCTCAACTCCTCCCTGGTGACCACCATCCTGGACCCCACCCTGGAGCTGGGGGGCCGGATCGCCCGCACCGACGAAGACGCCATTTTGAAGGGGGACTTCTCCCTCATGCTGGAGGGGCTGGCCCGGCTGTCCTACCTTCCTGAGGAGGCCCGGCTGGTGACGGGGGATCAGGTGATCACCTCCGGCCTGGGCGGGGTGTATCCCCCGGGGCTGGCGGTGGGCACGGTGCGCTCCCTCATCACCGAGGAGGACGGGCTGACCCGGTACGCCCAGGTGGAGCCCGCAGCGGACATCGGCGGGGTGCAGTATGTGTATGTGATCGTGGACTACGGAGCTTGATGAAAGGAGCCGCGCTGTTATGCTGTGTGTAATTGCCCTGCTTGATCCGGCATCCACGGAGCGGCTCTCCCGGCTGCGGCGGCTGACCGCCGCCTTCGGCGTTCCGCCCCGCGCTGTGCACGGGCACATTACCCTCGCCTCCTATACCGGCGGGGATGAGGCCGGTTTTATCTCCTCCTGTCAGGCAATCCTGTCCCGCCGCCGCAAATTTTCCGTCCACTACGGCGATATCCGGATCTTTGATTCCACCTCAGTCATTGTGGCCATCCCGGACAGGGAAGATCCGCTGGACGCCATCCAGCGGGAGATTGCCGACGCCTGGGCGGAGGAGCTGAACCAGTGGACCCGGCGGGAGGCGTGGCAGCCCCACACCTCTCTCTTTTACAGCCCGGAGGTGGAGCTTGCCCCGATCCTCGGGGCCATGCGGGCGGAGTTTGAACCCTTTTCCGCGCAGATCGACCGGATTGAGTTTTCCCGCGTTGACGAGGAGGATCGCATCGAAACGGTCGGCATCGTGGATCTGCCATAAATAACCCGGACGGCGCGTTGATCCGGCGTGCGTTTCGTTTGAGAAAGAGAAGGTGATTCCATGGCGGAGCTGACCCCCATGATGAAGCAGTATTGGAAGGTGAAGGAGCAGCACCCGGACTGCCTGCTGTTCTTCCGGCTGGGCGACTTCTACGAGATGTTCCACGAGGACGCCAAGGTGGGCGCGGAGGAGCTGGGCCTCACCCTCACCACCCGGGACCGGAGCAAGCCGGAGGAGGAGCGCACCCCCATGTGCGGCGTGCCCTACCACTCCGCCCAAAGCTACATCGCCCGGCTCATCAAGCGGGGCTACAAGGTGGCCATCTGTGAGCAGATGGAGGACCCCGCCGTTGCCAAGGGGCTGGTGGACCGGGACGTGATCCGCATCGTCACCCCCGGCACCGCCATGGACGACGTGATGCTGGACGAGGGGCGCAACAACTACATCTGCGCCGTCTACCAGGACAGCGCGGGGGCCGCCCTGGCCCGGTGCGACCTGTCCACGGGGCAGTTTTCCGCCGCCCCCTTCCTGGGCAGGGGCTTCCTGCCCCACCTGCTCAACGCCCTGGCCGCCTGCCCGCCCAGCGAGGCCCTGCTGTCCGATGCCGCCGCCTCCAATTCGGAGCTCACTGTCTTTTTGAAGGAGCGGCTGGGGTGCCTGTGGCAGCGGGGGGAGGAGGTGCGCTTCCGGCCCGCCCAGGCGGCGGACGCCCTGTCCGCCTGCGGCCTGCGGGAGGCGGGCCAGCCCCTCCCGGAGGAGGACGGCCCCCGGATGTGCCTCCAGGCGTCAGGCGCGCTGGCGGCCTACCTCTCCGAAACCCAGAAAACCAGCCTGGGCCACCTGAATCCCGTGGAGCTGGAGGACGGGGCGGGCCAGGACTACATGGAGCTGGATCTCACCGCCCGGCGCACCCTGGAGCTCACCGAGACCTTCCGGGGGAAGGACAAGAAGGGCTCCCTGCTGTGGGTGCTGGACAAGACCAAGACGCCCATGGGCCGCCGGATGATCCGGGCCTGGATTGAGCAGCCCCTCCTCTCCCCCGCCGCCATCGCCCGCCGCCAGGAGCAGGTGGCCGCCCTCATGGGGGACGCGGTGGCCCGGGAGGAGCTGATCCGCACCCTCCGCCGGGTGCCCGACCTGGAGCGGCTTATCGGCAAGGTGGTGTACGGCTCCGCCAACGCCCGGGATATGCTGCTGCTGGGCACGGGGCTGTCCGTCCTGCCCGAGCTGGCGGAGCGGGCGCGGGAGGCCGCCGGTCCCGCCCTGACCGCCCTGGCAAAGGGGCTGGAGGGGCTGGAGGAGCTTCAGGCCCTGCTGCTGTCCGCCATCCGGGAGGACGGGGACGACAACCGCCTGCCCTTCACCATCCGGGAGGGGGGCTTTATCCGGACGGGCTACAACCAGGAGGTGGATCACCTTCGGGACATCCTGGATCACGGGGCGGACATGGTGGCCGCTTTAGAGGGCCGGGAGAAGGAGCGCACCGGGATCAAGAGCCTGAAGGTGCGGTATAATAAGGTGTTCGGCTACTACATTGAGGTATCCAAGAGCTATTACAGCCTGGTGCCGGAGGACTACATCCGCAAGCAGACCCTGGTGAACTGCGAGCGGTTCTTCACCCAGGAGCTGAAGGACCTGGAGAACGAGATCCTCTCCGCCCGGAGCCGGGTCACCGCCCTGGAATACCAGCTGTTCCGGGAGCTGCGGGACGCCGCCTCCGCCCAGGTGCGCCCGGTGCAGGAGGCCGCCGCCTGCGTGGCCCGGCTGGATGTGCTGGCCTCCTTCGCCGCCGCCGCGGCCCAGGGGGGCTACTGCCGCCCGGAGGTGGATCTGAGCGGCGTGATCGATATCAAGGAGGGCCGCCATCCGGTGGTGGAGCGGATGCTCACCGACTCCCTGTTCGTGCCCAACGACACCCGGATGGACGGGGGAAGCCGCCGCCTGTCCATCATCACCGGGCCAAACATGGCGGGCAAGTCCACCTATATGCGGCAGGTGGCCCTGATTGTGCTCATGGCCCAGATGGGCAGCTTTGTGCCCGCCCGGTCCGCCCGGATCGGGGTGGTGGACCGGGTGTTCACCCGGATCGGGGCCTCCGACGATCTGGCGGCGGGACAGTCCACCTTCATGGTGGAGATGACGGAGGTGGCGGCCATGCTGAAAAACGCCACCCCCAAGTCCCTGCTGATCCTGGACGAGATCGGCCGGGGCACGTCCACCTACGACGGTATGTCCATCGCCCGGGCGGTTCTGGAGCACTGCGCGGACAAGAAGCGTTTGGGGGCCAAGACGCTGTTCGCCACCCACTACCACGAGCTCACCGAGGTGGAGCAGTCCATCGAGGGGGTGGAGAACTACCACATCTCCGCCAAAAAGCGGGGGGATGGCATTGTGTTCCTGCGGAAGATCGTCCCCGGCGGGGCGGATCAGAGCTACGGTGTGGAGGTGGCCAAGCTGGCGGGGGTGCCCGGGCGGGTGGTGGAACGTGCCCGGGAGATCCTGGACGAGCTGGAGCGTCAGGGCGGGGCGGCCCCCGCCCCCCGGAGGGCCTTGGAGCAGGAGGACGATCAGGTGTCCCTGGGAGACGTGACGGGGGCGGCGGTGCTGGACGAGCTGCGGAAGGCCGCCGTGGATACGCTGACGCCGATTGAGGCGTTGAATCTGCTGTACCAGTTGAAGCAGAAACTGTAACCTTGTTTCTTACGGCATAAAGGAAGCCCCCGCCACTTTACCAGAGGCGGGGGCTTCCTTTGCTGTTCAGGGCAGAAGGACCTCATAGGGGACATCTAAAATTTTTTGCAGCGACCGAAGCTCAACGGCATAGATATGCCGCTGGCCCGCCTCCATTTTTACCAGCGCGCTCCGGGTCACGTCGCAGCCGCAGGTCTGGAGCCGGGCGGCAAGCTGTTCCTGCGTCAGACCTCTTTTCTCCCGGACGGCGCGGATCTGCTGTCCCACAAGCAGGTCATAGGAATAGTCCAAAGCGCCGCCCCCCTTTACTGCACTCATATTCGCACAAAATTTACTTGATCTTATCTCAAGTTTGTGCTGTCATTGCACTTATATAAGTGCAATGATAATTTTTTAGGAGTGCGGCTTATGGAGGTTTTTCGACTGATCCCCTATCAAAAAATGTATGCGAAGCTGTTCAACGCCATCACAGATGCGCTCAACCTGTTATTTGCCGAAGGCAAAGGCAGTGCTGAAGCAGGCCCAGCAGGCTACGGAGGAGCTTTACATATCAGAGCAATGATCCTACCGGGCAAAGGAAAAGCCGGGGCCTGTGCCCCGGCTTTTCCTTTTCAACTTTCCATGAGGGATTCCATCTCGTCAATCAGCGTGCCGAACAGATCCAGCGCGTCCTGGACGGGCTTGGGAGAGGCCATATCCACCCCGGCCCCGCGAAGCAGGTCGATGGGGTCCTGGGAACAGCCGCCGGACAGGAAGCCCAGCATATCCTTCACCGCGGGGGCACCCTCCTTCAAAATCCGGCGGGACAGGGCGATGGCGGCGGAGTAGCCCGTGGCGTACTGGTACACGTAATAATTGTAATAGAAATGGGGGATGCGGGCCCACTCCAGGGCGATGCGGTCATCCGTCACCATGTCCGGGCCGAAGTATTTGGCGTTGAGGGCCTTGTACTCGGCGCACAAAAGCTCGGCGGTAAGGGGGACGCCCTGGGTGTTCAGCTCGCCCATGCGCAGCTCGAACTCGGCGAACATGGTCTGGCGGTAGAGGGTGCCTTTGAACTGCTCCAGGAAGTGGTTGAGCAGCCACGCCCGCTCCTTTTTGTCGGTGGTGCGGGAGAGCAGGTGCTCCATGAGCAGGGCCTCGTTGCAGGTGGATGCCACCTCCGCCACGAAGATCACGTAGTCCCGGTAGACGATGGGCTGGGTCTTGTTGGACAGGTAGGAGTGGACGGCGTGGCCCAGCTCGTGGGCCAGGGTGAACATACTGTCCAGATCGTCCTTGTGGTTGAGCAGGATGAAGGGATGGGCCACCACGCCGCTCATATAGCCGCCGGAACGCTTGCCCACGTTCTCGTACACGTCGATCCAGCGGTTGTCCAGGCCCTCCCGGATAATGGCCCGGTACTCCTCCCCCATGGGGGCCAGGGCGTCGAATACGGTGGCCTTGGCCTCCTCAAAGGGGATCACCTTGGACGCGCCGGACACCATGGGGGCGTAGATGTCGTACATATGCAGCTCGTCCACGCCCAGCAGCTTTTTCCGCAGGCGGACATAGCGGTGCAGCTTGTCCAGGTTGGCGTTTACCGTGTCCACCAGGTTGCGGTACACCTCCGGGGACACCCGGTTGGAGGCCACGGCGGCGGCCAGGGGGGACTCGTATTTCCGGGCGGTGGAGAAGAAGCGGCGTTTTTTCGCCTCCGCGTCCAGCAGGGCGGCGGCGGTGTTGCGGAAGCCGCCCAGGGTGCCGTACATCTGCTCATAGGCGGAGCGGCGCAGCTCCCGGTCCTCGCTCATCTCATAGGTCACGAAGGTGGCGTTGGACAGGGGCAGGGGGTTCCCCTCTCCGTCCACCGCGTCGGGGAAGGTGAGGTCGGCGTTGGAGAACTTGGAGAAGATCTCGTCCGGGGCCTGGGCCATCTCCCCGGCGGCGGCCAGCAGCTTCTCCTCCCCGTCGGACAGGATGTGCTCCTTTTTGTCCTGGAGGACGGTGAAGAACCGGCGGTACAGCTCCAGCTCCGGTTTTTCGGCGTAGAACCGCTCCAGGGTCTCCCGGGACAGCTTCAGCAGCTCCGGTGTGTCGAAGGCGGTGGCGGAGCTGAGCTCCACCCACAGGCTCGTGCCCTTGCCCGCCAGGGCCTGGTATGTGCCGTTCCGGGTGTCCTCGTCCTGGCGCAGGCTGGCGTACTGGTAAAGCCGGGTTACCTGCTCCACCGTTTTGTCGCACAGGGTCAGGTAGTCCCAAAGGGTCTGGGCGTTTTCGCCCAGCCGCCCGGCATAGCCCGCCAGCACGGGGATCTGGGCGCGGACCTCCGCAAATTCCTTCTCCCACGCCTCGTCGGTGGGGTAAATGTCGGCGGTGTTCCAGGTGTACTCCACGGGAACCTGGGATCGCTGGGGGATTTTTTTCGCTTCTGCCATGGCTTGCGGCCTCCTTCTTGTTCAGTAGAATTATAGTCAAGTAGGTTCAAAAGTATCGTATGATACTTTTGAACCCAGCGGCGATTTATCGCCGCTGGAGGCCGCATTCGCGGCCTTGACTTGCACTTCATAGGGAATCAAGCGCGCTTCGCGCGTCAGCGAGCCATTTGCTCGCTGCTTGAAAAAGCGCGGTTTGCGCTTTTTCACTTGATTTCCTATATCATACCACATTTGCCCGGGGCTTACAAGGGCGGAAAGCAGAGGCCCCGCCGGGCACCACCCGGCGGCCTGCCCCAGACCCGCCCATCCGGGAAAAGTGGGTCTCTTTTCCGATACCCTCTGGAATTTCCCGCGGAACTGTGCTAATATAATGGTTCAGGCCCAAGCCGCCCCAGGCGGCAGTACTATATTAATGAGGTGACTGCATTGGAATTTTGGATGGCAATCGTGCTGGGCGTGGTGCAGGGTGTGGCGGAGTTCCTGCCCATCTCCAGCTCCGGGCACCTGTCCCTGCTCCAGTATTTCTTCGGCATGACGGAGCCGGACGCCCTGTATAACATCCTGCTCCACTTCGCCACGCTCATCGCCGTGTGCGTGGTGTACTGGCGGGACATTCTGGACATGATCATGGAGTTTTTCCGGGGCATCGCCGCCCTGATCTCCCACGACGCGCCCTGGGGCAATCCCCCGGAGGGCCGGCGGCTGGTGCTGCTGATCATCCTGGCCACCCTGCCCCTGTTCCTCATCCTGCCCATCGAGGGGCTGGTGGAGGATCTGGGGGCCAACCCGGTGTTCGTGTCGGTGATGCTGCTGGTCACCGGATGCGTCCTGTTCCTGTCCGACAAATACGGCGGGGGCCGGAAGAATGTCCGCACCGCCACGGTGAAGGACGTGCTGCTGGTGGGCGTGGCCCAGGGCATGGCCACCATCCCCGGCCTGTCCCGCTCCGGCTCCACCATCTCCGCGGGAATGGCTTTGGGCTTCGACCGGAACTTCGCCGTCCGCTTCTCCTTCCTCATGTCCCTGCCCGCGGTGCTGGGAGCCACCCTGCTGAAGGTGGTCAAGGTGGCGGGGGCGGGCGGCATCGACACCGAGCTGCTGCCCATGTACCTCACCGGAATGGTCATCGCCGGGGTGGTGGGCTATTTCTCCATCTCCCTGGTGAAGCTGCTGGCGGACAAGGGCAGGTTCGGCCGCTTCGCCTATTACTGCTGGATCGTGGGCTTCGCCGCCCTGGTCGGCAGCTTCCTCTACACCCCTAAGGCATAACAGAGAAAACGGGAGGTTCCCCATGGCATCCACACAAAAGAAACCCGCCGGCTCCGGCGGCGGCCGTTCCCAGGCCACAGCAAAAAGCAGCAGCGGCGGCAGGCGTTCCTCCGCCCAGTCCCGATCCGGCTCCCGCTCCGGTTCCCGGAGGTCCGCCCCCCAGCGGAAGCCCTACCGCCGGGAGATCGGCGGGGTGGTGTGCCTGCTGCTGGCCCTGTTCGGGGCCATCGGCTACTTCAAGACCGGAGAGGGGGCGGTTATCGCCCTGTTCTGCGACCTGCTCAAGGGCCTGTGCGGCTACGGCTTTTACATCGCCCCGCCCCTGCTGCTGCTGGCGGCGTGGATTCTCATCCTCCACCGGGGCAGGCCCGTCCGCCTGCGCCTCGCGGGGGCGTTGAGCCTGCCCGTGCTCATCGGGGCCGTGCTCCACCTGATCCTGTGCCGGGCGGACTACCCCTGGTCGCTGGAGCTGTTCGGCCAGCTCTGGACCTCCGGCAAGTCCATGGCCTCCGGCGGCGTGCTGGGGGGCGTGCTGGCCATGGCCTTCCGCTTCGCCTTCACCCAGATCGGCGGCATCGTGATCCTGCTGGCCCTCGCCGCCACCGCCGCGCTGTGCGCCCTGCGGCTCACCCCCAGCCAGATCCTGGACTACCTGCGGGAGCAGCGGGAACGCCGCCCCGAGTACGACCCGGAGGACTACCCGGAGCGGGAGCGGCCCCAGAAGCCCCCCCGCCGGGAGCCGGAGCCCCCGCCCTCCCCCCGGAAAAAGCCCGCAGCCATCGACATACCCGTGGACGACGGCCCCGCGCTGGCCAAGCAGCCCACCACCCCGGTGACCACGGTGCGCAAGAAGTCCTTCTTCGACAAGGTGGCGGGGGTGGTGGTCCCCGGCCAGAAGGAGCGGCCCGCCGTCTTGGAGGAGGAGCCCCCCGAGTACGAGGACGTGCCCGAGCTTCACCCCCTGCGGGAGCCCTCCCGGGTTCCCCGGCCCACCCCGGCGGCCCCGTCCCCCATGGGGACGGACGAGCTGCTCGCGCCGCCCGCCCCCACGCCCATCCCCGCCGATCCCGCCCCCGCGCCGGAGCCGGAACCCGACCCGGTGCCGCCCCCGGTGATCCGGGAGCCGGCGGTGCCCAAGCTGTCCAAGGAGGAGGAGCGGGAGCTGGCCCGGGAGGAGGTGGCCCGGGAGATCCAGGCCGGGATGGAGCAGGACCCCCCCGCCTACCGCTACCCTCCCGTCACCCTGCTGAACCAGGGCGGGGGCGGCGGCTCCGCCAACCTGGACGGGGAGCTCCACGCCAACCAACGCCGCCTCCAGGACGCCCTGACCTCCTTCGGCGTCAGCGCGCGCATCGTCAACGTCACCCGGGGCCCCGCCATCACCCGGTACGAGCTGGAGCTGGACCAGGGGGTGAAGCTGAACAAGATCACCAACCTGTCCAACGACATCGCCCTGGCCCTGGGCGCGTCCGCCGTCCGCGTGGCCCCCATCCCCGACAAGATCTCCACCGTGGGCATCGAGGTGCCCAACCGGCAGGTCACCCCCGTCTGTATCCGGGACGTGATCGGCTCCCGGGCCTTTGCCGACAGCGTCTCCAAGGTGTCCTTCGCCGTGGGCAAGGACATCGCCGGAAACTGCGTGGTGGGCAATATCGCCAAAATGCCCCATATGCTCATCGCCGGCACCACCGGATCGGGCAAGTCGGTGTGTACAAACTCCCTGATCATCTCCCTGCTCTACAAGGCCGCGCCGGAGGAGGTCCGCCTGATCATGGTGGACCCCAAGATGGTGGAGCTGAGCGTCTACAACGGCATACCCCACCTGCTCATACCCGTGGTCACCGACCCCAAAAAGGCCGCCGGAGCCCTGCAGTGGGCGGTGAGCGAGATGATGAAGCGGTATCAGAAGTTCTCCGAGGTGGGGGCTAAGGATCTGGCCTCCTACAACAAGCACGCCGCCCAGCGGGAGGATCTGGAGCCTATGCCCCAGATTGTGGTGGTCATTGACGAGCTGGCCGACCTGATGCTGGTTGCCGCCAAGGAGGTGGAGGAGTCCATCTGCCGGGTGGCCCAGATGGGCCGTGCCTCCGGGATGCACCTGGTCATCGCCACCCAAAGCCCCCGGGCCGACGTGATCACCGGCCTGATGAAGGCCAACATACCCAGCCGGATCGCTTTCGCGGTGGACTCCGCCATGAACTCCCGGATCATCCTGGACGCCTCCGGCGCGGAGAAGCTGGTGGGCAAGGGGGATATGCTGTACGCCCCCCTGGGCCAGGACAAGCTCCGGGTGCAGGGCTGCTTCATCTCCGAGGAGGAGGTGGCCAGCGTGGTGGACTTCATCAAGGACGGCGCGTCCGCCCAGTACGACGAGGCGGTTATGCACGAGATCGAGAAGAACGCCGAGGACAAGTCCAAGGCGGACAAGGGTGTGGGCGGCGCGGACCCCTCCGCCGGGGCCGGGGACGATTTCGACGAGCTGCTCCCCGCCGCCATCGACGTGGTGCTGGAGGTGGGACAGGCCAGCGTGTCCATGCTCCAGCGGCGGCTGAAGCTGGGCTACGGCCGGGCCGCCCGGCTGGTGGATCAGATGGAGGAAAAGGGGGTGGTGGGGCCGTTCGAGGGCTCCAAGCCCCGGCAGCTCCTCATCACCAAGGAACAGTGGGCGGAGATGCAGTACCGGCAGAACCTGACGCCCGCCGTCCCCGACGAGCTGCCCTTCGAGGGGGACGCCGTCTCCCAGGACGGGCCGTCCTTCGATTCGGGGGAATAGCCGGGGCATTCGGGAATTGCGCCGCAATCCAGGCCGAGTGGGGGAGGCACGCGAAACGCGTGCCTCCCCTTTCCCTGTCTGCGGACATGGACGCAGACAGGGACGCACCCCCAAGAGAAGGCGTTCCCCACTTTCTCCTTATGTTTTCCCCCCGACGGGACGATAAGAATCATAGAAGGCAATGGCACCGCAGACGGAAGGAGGCCCGCGAAATGGGAGAGCTGAGCGTTCGCAGGAACAGGGAGATGGCCGTGCCCAAGTACCAGAAGGCGGCCAAGACGGAGAAGCAGTCCGGCCCCGAGCAGGCCCGGCCCGCGGCAGGCTCCCGCCGTACGTCCGCCACCGTCTCCGAGACGCTGCGCCAGCTCATGGGCCGGATCACCCAGGCGGGGCGTCAGGCCCGGGAGGGCCGCCGGACCCTCCAGTCCGGGGAGGCCGCCCTGGCGGAGGTGGAGGACAACCTGGGCCGCATGGAGGAGCTGGCCCGTCAGGCCGCCGGGGACGGAGGGGCGGATCGCGCCCACCTCCAGGCACAGCTGGAGCAGCTGCGGGGGGAGATCGACCGGATCGCCCAAAACGGCGTCAAAGCGGGGCTGTTCCAGGATGGGGACGGCCTGGATGCCCTGGTGGACGCGGCCCTGGACAGCCTCGCCGCCCAGGAGGGGGCGGAGAAGCTGCCCTCCTGGCTGCTGGGGGCCATGACGGGGGAAATGCCCGACCGGGACGCCCTGCTGACGGCCCTGGGGCTGGACCGCTCCGCCAGCGGGGCCCAGGTGCTGGCCGCTCTGGGCAGGCTTTCCCTGGAGGACAGCCCCGCCGCGGGCTATCTGGCCTCGCTGTACCTGGGGGCGGTGATCTCCGGGGGTGCGCCCTCGGGGGCAATAGACCTGGACCGGGCGGCGGAGGGACTGCGGCAGTTCCTCGCGCTGGTGGACGAGGGCCTTTCCCCGGATCAGGCCCTGGAGGAGCTGACGGGGGGCGCGTTTACCAGCTTGGAGCAGTTCCAGGCCCAGTTTGCCGACGGCACCGCGCCGGGGCTGGAGCCTTTTTTGACGGGCCTGCTGCTGGCGGGCGAGGCCGCCCCGGAGCTGTCCGGACTGCTGGAGCTGATGGCGGGGGCCGGGGATCTGGAGCTGCTGATGACGCTGCTGGACGGCGGGGACGGCCTGATGGCCCTGCTGGACGGTCTGGGCGGGCAGGAGGGCCAGGGTGCGCCGGAGGGCGCGGCCCTGGCCCCGGAGGCGGCGGAGCCGGAGTCCGCCCCGCCCCTGGGTACACGGCAGCTTGGGACGGTGCAGGCGTCGGGCCGGGATCTGTCCGCCTTGGCCTTTGACCAGCACAGCGGCGTCTTGACGCTGAACGGAGCACGGGAGGCCGTCCTCCGGGGGCTGGGGCAGGAGGCCCCCGCCCTCCGGCTGGACGGCGGGGGGCGGCTGGTGCTCCAGCAGGTGGAATCCCCCCTGCTCACCGTCCAGTCCGCCCAGGGCCGGCTGACGGCTGTGGGGCAGAACACGCTGGCCCAGCTGCGGCTGGGCCAGGGCGTCACCCTCACCCTGGACGGCGGCGGCCTGCTGCGGATCGGACAGCTCCGGGCCGGGGCGGTCGGCGTCCTGCGGCTGGCCGGGGGCGCGGTGACGCTGGACGGAGGGGAGCCGGGGAGCCCGCCGGTCCAGGTGGTGGTGGACGGCCCCGCCTCCCTGCTGGCGGCGGCGGGCGTCTCGGTGCGCAACGCCCAGGGCCAGCCGCTGACCCCCTTTGATCTCGTGTGGAAAACCCTTCTGCCGCAGTGGGGCACACTCACCGCCCTGGGGGTGGACGGCAAGCAGGGGCCGCTGAACCTGCGGACGGACGAGCCGTTTGATATGGCGCGGCTGTGGCTGCTGAAGGGGGACAGCTCCAAGGGCTTCCCCGCCCACACCATCACCCTGCGGGGGCGGGACAAGGCGGGCCGACCCCAAACCAGGTATCTCTACGTGCGCTGGGACGACAAGGCGGGGAGCTTCCGGGAGATCTCCCGGTATCCCAACCCCTTCACCGTCACCGGAGGGGAGCCGGAGACCGACTGGCATTATGACGAGGAGAGCCACACCCTGTTCATCCTGTCCGCCCAGGTCACCGCCGTGGCGGGCGGAGCGGGGACGGACGCGGATCAGGTGCCCTTCAGCGGCAGGCTCGCGCTGGCTGACGGCATCGGCCCGCTGAGCCTGATTCTGGACGGCGTGGCCTGCCGGGTATCCTCCGGCTGTGCGTTCCGCCTGGGCCGGGGGAACGACGTGACCCTGCTCCTCCAGCGGGGGACGGACAGCGTGTTCGAGAGCGGGCCGGGCTTTGCGGGCATATCCCTGGGGGACGGCACCTCCCTGCGCATCGACCAGACCAAGGGCGGGCAGCGGGAGCCTGAGGGCACCCTCACCGCCACCGGCGGCGCGGGGGGCGCGGGCATCGGCCGGGACCGCGCCGCGGGCCGGGAGGCCACCGGGCCCATCCACATCCGGGGCGGCATCGTCACCGCCGCCGGAACCGGGGGCGGCGCGGGCATCGGCGGAGCGTTGGGCGCGCCTGTGGGAGACATCCGCATCCAGGGCGGCACGGTGACCGCCCTGGCGGCCTGCGGCGCGGCCGCCATCGGCGCGGGCATACAGGGGGCCTGCGGCGACATTGTGATCACCGGCTCCGCCCGGGTGGCCAAGGCCCAGGGGGGCGGGCCGGACGGGGACATCGGCGGCTGTCTGTTCGGCAACTGCGGCAGGGTGCAGGTGTCCCCCGGCATGGATATCGGCGGGGCCAAGCTCTGGACCCGGCAGGGGCTGTCCCTCCAGGTGGGGGAGTCCAGCGTGACGGTGCCCCGGTTCCGGGTGTCCGCCCGGGCGTTGCGGCTGGACGCGCTGAACCTCACCACCCGGGAGGCGGCGAAGGCCGCCCTGTCGGTGCTGGTGGCAGACCACCGGTGGGTCACCCGGCTCCAGGGGGTGTACGGCGCGATGTACGGTCAGCTGGGGCAGAGCCTGGGCAGCAGGTACAGCGTCCATCAGTATGTCAGCGTGGTGCGGGACACCAGCGAGGCCAGCTCGCTGACCTGCGACATCCGGGAGGTGCTGCGTCTGTCCCCCAAGGCCAAGTTCCTGCGCCAGCGGGGCATGGAGGATGTGGGGGCCTTGCTGCGGTGAAGCCCCTGCGAATATAGACCCGGCCCATACCGGCGGAAGCGGCGGTGTGGGCCGGGTTTTTTGTGGGGCGGCGGGCTTTCGCGCTTTGCGGATGTTTCCGGTTTTCCTGTTTGAGGCCGCGCCGATGGGCTGAAGCAGGGCGGAGACGCTTTGTCCTGTTTGCTCACTTTTTCTCCCTGATTTTCCGGGGACAGAAAAAGAGAGGATGGCCCATCCCCTCTTTTTCGCGTCAAAAAGTTCTCTCCTCAACGGC
>ERZ779624.35-NODE-35-length-66702-cov-11.414617_pt1 | contig 66702 bp, 45 predicted proteins | sample MGYA00514190_ERZ779624 | MGnify/ENA primary metagenome ERZ779624 (study PRJEB29562, sample SAMEA4376706) | mouse gut metagenome | isolation source: Cecum | study: EMG produced TPA metagenomics assembly of the A DSS colitis mouse model was used to assess the... | reverse complement strand
GCCGCCCGTTTTTTCATGCCGGACGGCTTTTTGCGTAATGTGATAGCTCTGATTAAATTTTTTTGTGGGTGTAGGCTCCGAAAAGCCTTGATATTACAGCGTTCCTAATAGGAGACATTCATATGGATCTGGTTCGGGACGCCTTGGACTACAGGAGATGGTTTGAGTTCCAGATGTTCTATTACAGAAATCTGGAGGGGAAGAAGAATCTTACAAACTCTGCCTTTAACCGCTTCAGCGGAGGTGAGAAGGCCATGGCTATGTATGTGCCGTTGTTTGCAGCGGTGAATGCCCAGTATCAGAAGGCGGAGAACAGGGATCATCCGCGGATTATTGCGTTGGACGAGGCCTTTGCGGGAGTGGACGACAAGAACATCAGCAGCATGTTTAAGCTGGTGGAGGATATGGACTTTGATTATATTATGAATTCACAGGCGCTGTGGGGTTGCTTTGACACGGTTCCGGCACTGCGCATTTCGGAGCTTCTGCGTCCGCTGAATTCACAGGTGATCACCGTGATTCATTATACTTGGAACGGGCGTGAAAGGGTGTTGGATGAGCAATAGCGAGTTGAGGGATTGTGCGGCCTATTTTAGGAAAGAGCGGGGATTTGACCGCTGCTTCCGGGAAATGTGCAGAAAGTGGAAAAGCTATGGAAAGCCGGCGGGCAACATAAGGATCAGCGCCGCCACCGAGGAGGAGAAACGTGCCATAGGATGTTTTTTGGGCAAAAAATACTGGGATGAGGATATCGTGTTCCGGTTTGCGGACTTTGAGAAAGCATTGCGGGAAACCAGATTCCGGAAGGTTTCATTGGAGGCATTGTTGGAAACCTATTTTGGGGAAGTGCTTGTTACCAATCAGGAAATGAAGGCGTTGGAAGAGCAAAAAAAGATGGAGTTCTGGAACCGCATCATCTCACGGCTGGAGGAAAAAGGAGAAACAGAAGGAACGGCAGCAGCGCTGGCCTGGATTCGGAGTATGACGGCAGAGAAGCAATACGGATACGGAATCGTGATGGGGCTTTGGAAAAACAACGAGCATATGGCGGAAACCATGGTGCACAACGTATGCCGGGGATATCTTCTGACAGTCAAGGCGGGGGAAGACGGGATTCCGCTGGCAGTTTTAGCGGCAAAGGTATCCGGAAATCCGCATTATTTTGACAGGGGACAGAATGCCGCAGCACTTTTATTGCATCTTCTCTGTTTTGTCGGAGACAGAGGGATTCCGGGAGATGCTGCGGGGGTGTATGAGGTATATTGGAATGCAGGTATTGTGACGGACGAGATCGCCAGCACGGTGGCGTTTTACCGGCTTCATATGCGAAAAGGGGGAGTGGAAAGCGGGATTTTAGAGGCCTTTTGTGCGGCGAGAGAGCCGGGAATTTTATCTCTTGCCAATCTGGCAGGAGCGGAAGCCGTTTGGGCGGAAGGGAAATGTGCCTATGTGGTTGAGAATGAGATGGTATTTTCTTATCTGGTGAAATGCTGCGGGGAATTACCGGTCACCCTGCTGTGCACCTCCGGTCAGCTAAGTTATGCGGCACAGCGGGTGATCCGTATGCTGTGTGAGAGCGGTACGAGCATTTACTACAGCGGCGATATGGATCCGGAGGGAATCGGCATTGCGGATCGGCTTTGGAGGAAATATCCGCGGAACATTCACATTTGGAGAATGGGTGCCGGAGATTATCCGGATGCACTGTCGGAAGAGGAGATCGAGGAGTGGAGGCTGAAGAAGCTGCAGAGCGTGGAGCATCCAACGCTGCGTGAGACCGCAGAGTGTGTGAGCCAGGTCGGAAGGGCAGCTTATCAGGAAAATATTTTGGAGCGTCTGGCACAGGATATTTTAGAGTGCACCCGTTCCGTCATCAATTCAAATTTGTCAGACATTCAATAAACTCCTTGGGCTTCTCAATGTGTATGCCATGACCACAATCAAAACGGACAATTTGTAAACCGGTAATAAGCTTTGACACTCTTGTCAAATCTTCTTCGCTTAATGCCGCCATCAAAATACCAGCTTCACTGATAGTTGTCCGTGCTTTCATAAATATTGTTTTGCACTTAATATTTTTTAACATGTCTTCGTGCGGTATTCCGTTATGAAAGCTGTCGTTAAAAAATGCCTCTCCGAACAAGGGGTCATACTTATTCATGCCTTGAAAACCACTGAGAGCAGCCTTCGGCCAGAACATTACTTTCAGATTTTTGTCGGGATGCTTTTTTCTGTACTTTGATGCCATAGCTATCATTTTTTCTTTTATTTTTTTCCTTGATTTTTCCGGGAAAAAGTTCCATGCGTACTGATTGCTGAAATAGTACAGCACAAAATCCCTGCTTTCAGATTGGTTTATAAAATTATGGCAAACCGTAGATAAATCAATATAATTATAGCTGCTTTTCCGCCGTTCTCCCTGTGACGAAAAGAACGGCGGGTCTTCTAAAATCAGATAACTGCAAAGCTCTGTTTTGGATGCAATGTAAGCGGCAATCAATCCTCCGGAAGAATGTCCCAAAAGATAAACGTTCTCTTTCACTACGTCCTCTATGAAACAGATAATCGCTTTACTGATGTGCTCCACATTGTACTGCTTTGCATCGTGCAGGCTTGCTCCATGTCCATAGCAATCTATTGAATAAACATGATATTGTTTTGATAATTGCTTCCAGATATTTTCAAAACTTACAGCGTCCACGCCCTGTGCATGAATAAGGATGAAAGGCTGTAAATCGTTTTTTATTTCATAGTAATTAAGCTGTATATTTTGCTTCTGATATACTTTTTTCTCTGCCATATTTATTTTCCCTTCACATATCGGTCTTTTAGTCCCTCATAACTGTCTGTAAGCACTCTGCTGATCAATTCTTCGCTCCACTCTAAGTAAGAAGTAGCAAGCATTGTCGCTATACCATGAACATATATCCACATTTCAAGGTGGAATAAATAGGCAGATTCTTTATTAAGACCTAATTTTTGTTGAACCAATGTTAAAAAGGGCTCGAATTTCTCCTTGTCATCTTCTATGTTTTCGTGGGTACGGTCGCGCATAAAAAGTAATTTAAAAAGTTCCTTTTCCTCTTTGGCAAAACGGATATATGCCATACCGCTTGCTTTATAGGGCGGGTATTTTCCGCTTTTCATATCCTCTGCCAGATAACTTTGATATAATTCATTTGCAGACTTCAGGACTTCCTGCTGTACGTCCTCCATGTTTTTGAATAGCCCGAAAATAGGTTTAACAGAACAGCCAAGCCTTGCAGCCAAAGCTCTTGCTGTTAAACCGGACACCCCGCTTTCTTTCGTGATATTCAAAGCTGCTTTTGTAATTTCATCCTTTGTATATTTAAATTTGGGTGGCATTTGGTAATCCCTCATTTTAAAGAAACAATCGTTGCGCAACGCGTGGTTCTTATTATATGGGAAATTATGTAAAAGTCAATGGCTGTTATCTAATTTTTACCTCATATTGTTCATCAATAAAGACCGTTCCATACATTAAGTCTTTACCGTCCATAATGGGATACCCTCCCTTCTTAAAAAACTTCCAATTCTTTTTTGCGCGAAAGAGTAATTGGAAATAAGTCACAGAAACATGAAACAAATGTCCGACTGTGACGCAGTGGCATAATTGACAAAGCAAACGCGTTATTGTACACTGAAAAATATAGAAAATCGGCACGTTGGCGGATCAGATTGAAGGGGGATTTGGATGCAAAGCTTAAATGAAGTCAAAGAACAGATATGCGATGTATGCCACAAGATGTGGCAGCTTGGATGGGTTGCGGCCAATGATGGAAATGTGAGCGCAAAGTTGGAGGACGGAAGAATTCTTGCTACTCCGACGGGAATCAGCAAATCCTTTATCACGCCGGAAAAGCTTGTCCTTTTGGACGGTAAAGGGAATATTCTGGAGGCAGGGGACGGCTACAGACCGTCCAGTGAAATAAAAATGCATCTGCGCTGTTATGACAAACGAGAGGATGTGGCCAGCGTCATACATGCCCATCCGCCGGGAGCAACCGGCTTTGCGGTGGCACATAAGGCGATGGATATGTACAATATGATAGAGGATGTTGCCGTCATCGGCTCCGTTCCGCTTACACCTTACGGAACCCCTTCTACCTCGGAAGTGCCCGATGCCATAGAGCCCTACCTGGAGGAGCATGATGTAATGCTTCTGGAAAACCACGGCGCACTCGCGGTGGGCAGCGATGTGATCACAGCCTTTTACAGGATGGAGAGCCTGGAGCTCTGGGCCAAAATCACGATTAACGCCGTTATCCTTGGAGGAAGCTATGATATCGGCAAGGAGAACATTCAAAAACTGATTAACCTGAGAGAATATTATGGAATAACGGGAAGGCATCCGGGACATAAGGTATTTCAGCCGGATGACGGGATGCTTCATAAGACTGATGCATGAGAGAGTTTTGTGCAGCGCGGAACAACGCCTGTATTTGAGTAAAAAATAAATACATAATGAATGGGGGTAAAACTATGCAATATCCTAAAATCGGTATCCGGCCTGTCATTGACGGGCGCTGGGGAGGTGTGCGCGAGAGCCTGGAGGAACAGACGATGGGAATGGCCCGGGCGGCGGTCAGCCTGATCGAGGATCATGTGCGGTATCCTGACGGTACGAAGGTTCAATGCGTGGTCAGCGAAACGACCATAGGCGGAGGTGCGGAGGCCGCAAGGTGTGCGGAGCAGTTTTCAAAAGAAAATGTGGTGGCCACACTGAGCGTGACGCCCTGCTGGTGTTACGGCTCCGAAACCTTTGACATGGATCCGCATACGATCAAGGCCGTATGGGGATTCAATGGAACGGAACGTCCGGGAGCGGTGTATCTTGCAGCTGTGATGGCAGCTTACGCTCAGAAGGGGCTGCCCGCTTTTTCCATCTACGGACACGACGTACAGGACCTGGATGATCATACCGTGCCGGAAGATGTGGCGGAAAAAATAATCCGTTTTGCACATGCTGCGGTTTCCGTGGGCTGGATGAAAAATAAATCCTATGTAAATCTTGGCGGAATTGCAATGGGTATTGCCGGAAGCTATTGTAATGCGGATATCTTCCAGAAATATTTTGGCATCCGTGCGGAATGGGTTGATATGACAGAGATCCTTCGTCGGATTACGCTGGAAATTTATGATAAGGACGAATATGAAAAGGCATTCAAATGGATTCGGGAAAACTGTCGGGAAGGCTTTGATCTGAACGACGGGAAAAACCTTCCTGAGATAATAAGAAAATCAAAGGTGGTTTCCCCGGACAAGGATTGGGAGTTTATCGCGAAAATGACTATTATTATACGCGATATTCTGTATGGAAACAAAAAGCTGGATGAAGCAGGCTGGCATGAGGAAGCGCTGGGCAAGAATGCGGTTGCGGGCGGTTTTCAGGGTCAGAGGAACTGGACGGACTGGCTTCCCAACGCAGATTTTACGGAGGCAATTCTGGCGTCTTCCTTTGACTGGAACGGGCCCAAAGCGCCGACGCCCTTTGCCACAGAGAATGATACGCTGAACGGAGTTGCCATGATGCTTGGCACGCTGGTTTCCAATACGGCGCCTTGCTTCCATGATGTGCGAACCTATTGGAGCCCGGAGGCGTGTGAGCGGGTGACCGGCAAAAAGCCGGACGGAATTGCGGCAGGCGGCTTTATCCATCTGATTAATTCGGGGGCCACCGCGCTTGACGGCTGCGGCGCTGTCCGGGACGCGAACGGAAACGCTTGCATGAAGCCCTTCTGGGAAATGACCCAGGAGGATATGGATGCATGCCTTGCGGCAACGGATTGGTGCCGGGCAAACTATGAGTATTTCCGGGGAGGCGGTTTTTCCAGCCATTTTCGCTGCAAGGCTCAGATGCCTGTCACCATGTTGCGCGTAAATATTATTGACGGCATCGGTCCGGTCATTCAGATTGCGGAGGGACATACGGTAGATCTGCCGGATGAGATACACGGGATCATTGATAAGCGTACCGATCCCTCGTGGCCGACGACGTGGTTTGTACCTAAGCTCACGGGACAGGGAGCATTCCAGGATGTCTACAGTGTCATGGCAAACTGGGGGGCAAATCATGGCGTGACGGTTTACGGGCATGTGGGTGCGGAGCTCATTACGCTTGCATCCATGCTTCGCATTCCGGTCAACATGCACAATGTGGATAAGGCGAGGATTTTCCGTCCTCATGCATGGTCGGCATTCGGAACGGAGGATGCACAGGCGGCAGATTATCGTGCCTGCGCGGTTTATGGGGCTTTGTATAAATAAGGCGCCGGCGGCAATTTAAAGCAATGGAAATATTTCAAAAAGGAGGGAGCCGCGGCGGGGGAAGGCCGCGGCGGACAGGTAAGATGGGAAAAAGTAAAACCTATTCTTATGAGTATGATGACTATGAAAACGGGAAAAATGCGGGAACCATGGCGGAGGAAATTCTGGCCGACCCGGAATTCCCGGAGCTGGAAGAACTGATCATCGGGGGCTGGGGAGGTGAAAGTGAGGACAGCTGTCAGCCCATTTTGGATTGTATTGCGGAAAAAGCGGACAGGTTCCGGCATATTACAAAGCTTTTTATCGGTGATATGGATTATGAAACATGTGAGGTTTCGTGGATCATACAGGGAGATTACAGCAGGCTTTGGAAGGCAATGCCTCAGTTGAAGGAACTGACCATTAAGGGAAGCAACGAGCTTACTCTGGGGACAGTGGAGCATGACAATCTGGAGTCTCTGACTATCATCTGTGGTGGACTGGGAAAAACGGTGATTGAGGAGATCGCAAAAGCAAAGCTGCCTCATCTGAAAAAGCTTCTTCTGTATATCGGTATTGAGGATTACGGATTTGACGGAGATGCGGATACCATTCGGGAAATGCTGGCCACCTCCGATTTTCCGGAGCTTACCTATCTGGGGATTACAGACAGCGGGATCCAGGACGAGTTGACGGAGGTTGTGCTGGGGAGCAAGTATATCGGACAGATCACCACATTGGATCTTTCCAACGGAACGCTGACGGACAAGGGAGGGCAGCTCCTTCTGGAGAAACTGCCGGGCCTGCCCAACATGAAAAAACTGGATGTGCACTATCATTATCTGTCTGACGACATGATGAAAAAACTGGAGGAACTGTCAATTGCCGTGGACGTATCCGAGCAGGAGGAAGCGGAAGCTTGGAACGGGGAACTGTGGTATAACGCCATGCTGACCGAATGAGCAGGATACTGCTGATCGGCGGAGACGGCGGAAAGAGGAGGTTCTATTTTGAACAGGCTGCCGCCTGCAAAGGGCTTTCCGTCGATTTCCTGGACTGGAAGGTGCTTTTGGGGACGGATGAGAGAACAGGGTGGCGTTCCGGGCCGGAAGGGCAGCAGAACGCCCTGCCTGCAGGGAAAGAGCCGCCTGCCGGGGAGGCTATGCGGCAGCAGAATGCCCTGTTTGTAGGGAAAGACCTGCGGCAATGTGTGGTCAAGATTGATGCGCCGGCCTGGGAGAGCAGTCGCCTGAGCGATCTGGGAGAGCTTACGGATCAGTATGTGGAATGGCTTCACAGGCTGTCCGGGCTTCCCGTCGGCGCTTTTCTGAATCATCCCCTTGAGATTGCAGAAGTGCTGGATAAGCGCAGGTGCAAGGAAAAGCTGATTCAAAATAACGTTCCTGTGACACAAATGTATTCACAGCGCTTTTCCTGTGGGGAGGAACTGATTTCATATTTGAAGGAACACAGGATCGGCCAGGTGTTCGTGAAGCCGGTGAGGGGATCCGGAGCCGCCGGTGTGGCGGCGCTGCGGTTCTCGCCGGGAAATGGGCGGATGGCACTTTATACCTGTGCGGCGTCGGAGCAGGACGCACTGTTCAACACAAAGCGTATGTATCGGCTGGAGGGGAAAAAGGCGGCTGATTTTCTGGATCGTCTTCTGAAGCTGGACTGTGTTGTGGAGAGATGGCATGGGAAAGCGTCCTGGCAGGGGTACTGCTATGATCTACGGGTGATCCTTCAGGGAGGCAGAGTCGATTATATACTGCCCCGGCTGTCGAAAGGGCCCATTACAAATTTACATCTCAACAATCATTCTGTGGAGTTTGAGGAGCTGCATCTGGAAGGAAAGACTACGGAACGGATTGAGGAGGTCTGCCTCAGAGCCGCAGGATGTTATCCCGGGCTGGGCAGTATGGGGATGGATGTGCTGCTGGAGCAGGGAAGTCTGGAACCCAGGATCATTGAGATCAATGCCCAGGGAGATCTGCTTCACAGGGATGTTTACGGGGAGAACCGGATTTACAAAAGACAGATTGATATCATTGAGAAAATGCTGCATGACCTGCCGCAATGAGAGCTGTCGGCAACGGCGGGAAACAGCGGTGTGCAGCGGGAGGGATAAAATTATGAGTGAAGTACCTTTTTCGGCGTTTCGGGCCAGTATGGACGGAAGAGAATGCTCTGTTGACATGACCCGGGTGGTGGGCAGCTGTGATATTTTGTTCATCTGTCTGGATACACTGCGGTATGACGCCGCCATTGCGGAGGAGCAAAACGGAGGTACTCCCGTTTTGAACCGGTACGGTTCCTGGGAAAAACGGCAGGCGCCGGGAAATTTTACCTATCCTTCTCATCACGCCATATTTTCCGGTTTTCTTCCCTCCAGGGACGAGGCCAGGAGTATTGCGGAACAGGAGATGCTGTTCTTTCCCAAGAGTATCGGAATGGGTAAGAAGGTTCCCAGGGGCGCTTACGGGTTTGACACCAGCAATCTGGTGCAGGGACTGCACGGGGACGGCTATGACACCTGGTGCGTCGGCGGGGTGACGTTTTTTGACAAGCGGTCGGAACTTGGAAAGGTATTTCCTTCTTTTTTTGAAAAAAGCTACTGGAGTCCTTCCTTCTCCTGTTCCGTGAAGGAGAGCACGGGAAATCAGGTTGATTTTCTGCTGAAACGGCTGGAGCAGAACACAGATTCCAGGAAGATTTTCCTGTACCTGAATGTGTGTTCCATCCATTATCCCAACTGTTTTTATCTGGAAGATGAAAAAAACGACAGTCTGGAGACCCACAGGGCGGCGCTGCGGTATGCGGACGGCCAGCTGGGACGGCTGTTTGACGGTTGGAAGGAAAAGAGGGGAGAAACCTTTGTGGTGTGCTTTTCGGATCATGGCACCTGCTACGGTGAAGACGGGTATGTATTCCATGGGGTGAATCATCCGGTGGTAAGCACGGTGCCCTATAAGCACTTTTTCCTGTGAGGTTTTTTATGAACAGATATATTCAGTACATGTACAGCTATCCTCACAAGACGGCGTACAGACCGCTGCAAAATGTGAATTTGAGAGATTATATGGGGAATCTGGAGGGTGAAGGACATGGCTTGTATCTTCACCTTCCCTTTTGCGAGAGTAAATGTGGTTACTGCAACCTGTTTTCCGCGGCCGGCTGCGGGAAGGCCTACATGGATGCCTATCTTGACGCTCTGCCGCGGCAGATGAAACAGTTCAGGGAAATCCTGCCAGGGAGTACTGTTTTTGGAAGTTTTACGGTGGGAGGAGGCACTCCGCTGCTTCTGGATGCAAAACAGCTGGAGCGGATGTTCCTGGCGGTGAGACAATACATGCCCCTGAAGGATAATTGTGATATTGTCATAGAGACCGCGCCGAAGCAGACGGATGAAGAGAAGGCCCGGCTGTTGAAGGAGCATGGCGTCACAAGGGTCAGCATGGGGATCCAGAGCTTTGTGGAGGAAGAGCTGGCATGGCTTGGGCGCTATCACGACGGCAGACAGGCGCAGAAGGCGGCGGAGCTGCTGACGGGCATGGGGTATGCATGCGTGAACCTTGATTTTATTTACGGGCTTCCGGGACAGACGGCGGAAAGTCTTTTGTATTCTTTAAGGAGGGCGGTGTCTCTCTCTCCGGATGAAATCTTTTTGTACCCGCTGTATATCAAGCATGGCGTCAGGCTGGAGAAGGACGGAAAAGCCGCCGTGCTGGATTCCGACCACACCGGTCATCTGTATCAAAGGGGAGCGTCGTTTCTGAAGGAGCAGGGCTATGACCAGGTATCCATGAGACGTTTTGTGAAGAAGAAGGGTTCCGTCTGCCCGGACAGGGAATATCAGGACTGCGGTTTTACCGGCTCTCTGGCGCTGGGGTGTGGGGGAAGAAGCTACCTGGGACGGCTTCACACCTGTGCGTCCTATCGAACCACAAGGCAGGGAATCCTGCAGGAGATAGAGGAATTTCGGGAAAGGGAAGATTTTTGCTCCGTGACCAATGGAATTCTGCTCTCCGATGAGGAAATCAGAAGAAGATATGTGATAAAGCATTTGTTGATTTATCCTGGTATTTCCAAAGCGGCATACAAGGATCACTTTGGGGCCGAGCTGACGGAGGCCTTTCCGATTCTTTTGGAATGGATCAGGCAGGGGTGGCTGGAGGAAACCAGTGACTCTTTTCTCCGTCTTACGGAAGAGGGGCTGAGCCTGTCCGATTACATTGGGCCGCAGTTGATTTCGGAGGATGTCAGAAGGAAGATGCTGGAGTGGGAGAGGAGCAATGGCCGGGAAGACGATTTCTTACAGGGGATATCTGAAAAGCTGTAATTACAGCTGCTCCTACTGTCCCTTTTCCAAGCACAGGGCGTCGGTGTCCGAGCTGGAAAAGGACAGGCGGAGTTTTGAGCGCTTTTGCGACAGCGTGGAGAACAGAGCCGCAGAATTTTCCGTGGGCGCTGTTTTTGTCGTGCCCTACGGGGAAGCCTCCTTACACAGATGGTACTGGGAAGGGCTGGGGCGGCTTGCGGCATTGCCGGAAATCCACCGGGTGGGACTTCAGACCAACCTGAGCTTTTCCGTGGAGAACTGCCTGGAAATATTTGATTTTTCCAGTGCTGCCCGGGGGGGAAGCAAGCTCTGCAGTTTGGGCGGGAAACGGGATAAGCTCTGCATCTGGGCAACCTTTCACCCGGAGATGACGGACGTGGACTCTTTTTCGGAAAAGTGCCGCAGGCTGGTCGAAAGCGGCGTCAGGCTGTGCGCCGGGGCGGTGGGCGTGCCGCAGAATCTACCGTTGCTTACGGTGCTTCGGGAGAAGCTGCCCCCGGACGTCTATCTGTGGATCAACAAGATGGACGGGCTTATGCGGAATTACACAGAGGAGGAGAAAGCGGCGTTTTCCGTGATAGATCCTTTTTTTGAAAGAGAGCTGAACGCACCCAGGGCCGATTTGAGCATGTGTACGGACCGGTGCTTTGTGGAGGCTGACGGCGGGGTTCGTTCCTGCAATATCGGCAGGACGAAGGAAGTAAATTGGTATCAGGGCAGTGCGGAAGAGATTTTTGGGCCGCTGTGCGGAAAAAAGAGATGCAGCTGTTATCTGGCTTACGGCGGAAGGGCTGATTTTGCAGGAAGAGCGTTTTTCGGAGACTATCCTGTTTTCAGGATTCCTCAAAGGTACAGCGCAATTTTTCTGGATCTGGACGGGACGCTGGTTCCGGAGGGGCACAGAGGAGGATTGCCGGAGGTTACCCGCCGCAGACTGGCGGCATTGGGGGAGAAATGCCCTGTTTTTTTGGCTACCTCCATGCCGGAAGAGGAGGCGTGGAAAAGGCTGGGAGGTGACAGGGAGCTGTTTTGGGGGGCGGTATTTGCCTCCGGAGGATATGTGCTGCTGCGGGAGAGCAGGGAAGAGACAAAAGCGGATCATGAAGATGGGGGATGCGGAGAAGAGTCAAATGTGGTTCGGGAAGACGGGACATGCAGGGAAGCGGTTCATTCGTTGGAAGCGGTTCCTTTGTCCGGGCTTACGGAATTTGCGGAGCGTGTCAGGGCCCGGGTGAGAATATACCGGAAAAACCATCAGATATACAAGATCACCCTTATAAAAAGGCATCATTGCCCCTGGCGGGAGCAGGAATGCGAAAGAGTAAGAGAACTGCTGGCACAGTCGGGCTGCCGTGTCTTTACGGAGAATAATTGTCTGCAGATTATCGGAAAGGGTCTGGATAAAGGGGTTGGGGTCAGAGAAATCTGCGGTTGGCTGGGTATACCGCCGGAGGAGACCCTGGCCGTGGGCAATGACAGAGAGGATGAGGCTATGGGGAGGGTGTGCGGGGCGTATCTGAGAATACCTGTTTTCGGGGAAGTATCTGATTGCCATTTTCGCAAAAATCCTATATAATAAGTATACCGGAATAGGAAATTTTGGAGGTCTGGTATGAGTGATATTTTAACCCCACAGAAAAAAGTATTCCTCTGCATGGACAATCCGGCGGATCATGAGCTGATCGCAAGGATGGGGCGTGCCCTGTCGGTGCCGGAGCGGGTGCGGATCATGAAAAGCCTGCTGAGCGCGTCAAAGAGCATCGCGGCAATTTCGGAGGAGCTGGATATCCCGGCCTCCAGTGTCTCACGCCACATTGATGTGCTGGCGGAGGCGGGACTCGTGTATGTCATGTACAAGCCGAGCCCCAAGGGGCATGTAAAATACTGCTCGCAGGCTATTCTGGAGCTTTGCGTTTCCCTGGAGCCCATGAGCACGGATCTGAAAAAGAAGGGCTATACGGTGGAAATGCCCATTGGGATGTTTTCCCACTGCCATATCAAAGCGCCCTGCGGCATGACGGGACTGGAGGAAAATGTGGAATCCTTTGACGATCCCAATGTGTTCTTTTCTCCGAAGCGCGTGCAGGCGGAGTGCATCTGGTTTGATCAGGGATTTATCAGTTATAATTTTCCTACGGATTTTCCCAGGGACGGCCAGTATTCTCAGATCACCTTCTCCTTTGAGGTGTGCTCGGAGACCATGTACTATAATAACGAATGGGAATCGGATATTACCGTCTGCGTCAATCAGTGCGAGATTCTGACCTTTACTTCGGCCGGAGATTTCGGCGGCCGGCGGGGCAAGTACACGCCGTCCTACTGGCCCGTTACCAGCACCCAATTTGGCGTGCTGAAGCGGATTACAGTGGATGAAAGCGGCGTGTGGGAGGACAATGTATTTATCTCGGATAAAGTGAGATACGGAGACCTCCGGATCGGGGAGGGCTCCTCCATCCGGCTGGATATCGGCGTCAAGGACGATGCGGAGCACAAGGGCGGAGTCAACCTGTTCGGAAGGAACTTCGGTGATTACCCCCAGGCCATACTTATGACATTAGAATAGAATAAGAACAATTAAGCGAAGAGAGAACTGCCGTCCCCGCCGGGACACGGCAGTTCTTTCTTTGCGCGAATAAGCAGAGTCATAAGCTCTTTCCTGACGATGCCGTGCTCGCACGAGCATCGGCAGGAAAGAACTTATGACGAGCAACGCGAACGAGGAAAGCGAAGCTTTCCGAGTCACACCTGTGCAATCTGCCTAAAAAATCCCCTTTACAACTGAAAATTTGGGCAACCTTTTCAATTCTTGAGAGCTTTTACCTGGTGAAACGTCAAAATGTGGCAAGGTCCAAAGTATTGGTTTTCCAATGTGGTTCCTTTATAATGGGAAATGTCAAATGAAAAATAAGAACTTAGGAAAGAGGTTATTATGTATCGCAGTGAACATCCCAATCCACAGTTTGAGAGGGGCTACTATTTCAGCCTTAACGGTTCCTGGGAATTTGCGGTCGGCAGGGGCGAGGACAGACTAAACGCACCGCTGCCGGGACGGATCGAAGTTCCCTTTTGTCCTCAGTCGGAAATGTCCGGCGTGGGAATCACTGATTTCATGGATGACTGTGTCTATTCCAGGCTCATTGAGGTCAGCGAGGAGGATCTGGCCGGCCGGCTGGTTCTGCACTTCGGGGCGGTGGACTATGAGGCTAAGGTCTATGTGAACGGGCAGTATGTGACATCCCATGTGGGAGGCTATACGGCCTTTGAGGCGGATATCACGGGTTCCGTTCATCCGGGTGAAAACCGGATTACGGTGACGGTACATGATGATATGCGGGAAAACATCCCCAGCGGAAAGCAGACCAGAAAACAGCGATCCTTCGGCTGCTTTTACACGCGGACGACAGGGATCTGGCAGAGTGTCTGGCTGGAACGAACACCGCCCGTCTACCTGAAGAGGGTCTACTTTACTCCGGACATTGAGGAGTGCGCCGTGAAGGTGGAGGTGGAGACAGAGGGCTGTGCTCCCGTACATATCCAGGTATTTTACCAGGGCAGAAGGGTCGGGGAAGCCCATGGAGAGGCAGTGTTTCGCCGCAGCTTCCGCATTCCTCTGACGGAGAAGCATCTGTGGGAGCTGGGAGAGGGAAATCTCTATGATGTGGAGATCTCGTTGGGAGAGGATCATGTCCGGAGCTACTTCGGCCTTCGCGAGGTGAAATACCAGGGCAGAAAGTTTTTATTAAACGGAAAAAGCGTTTTTCAGCGGCTGGTTCTGGACCAGGGCTACTACGCGGAGAGCATCTACACGGCTCCTTCGGTGGAGGCCATGCGGCAGGATATCGAGAGAGGGATGGAGCTGGGATTTAACGGCGCCAGACTTCATCAGAAGGTATTTGAACAGCGCTTCCTGTATGAATGCGACCGGATGGGCTACATGGTCTGGGGAGAGTTTCCCAGCTGGGGGGTGGAATATGAAAAGCTTGACTTCCTGGGAAGATTCATCAGTGAATGGAGCGAGACGGTGGAACAGTACTTCAATCATCCCTCCATTATCACCTGGTGCCCGTTAAATGAAGCCTGGAGCAATCTGCTGGATAATCGTAAGGTGCGGGATGTGCGTTTTGTGGAGAGCGTTTACATGGTGACGAAGACGCTGGACGATACCCGTCCCTGTGTGGATACCAGCGGAGGGTATCACGGGAAATACACGGATGTGTTTGACTTTCACTGTTATGGACCACAGCAGGAGCTGGATCACTGTCTGGAGCGGCTGGAACAGGAGGATCTGCTGACAGTGGAAACCCTGTATCCGCCGGAGAGTGCTCAGGAGGATATCCTGTGCCGGGGAGAGATTCCGGTAAACGCCAGCGAGTACGGCGGCATTGCCTATTCCGGCGACGGCTGCGCCAAGCGTGACGTGAGCCTTCGGGAAGATAAGGCGGAGGCCATCGCAGAGGAGGAGGGCTGGGGTTACAGCATCTGCAGTGATGAGCAGACCTTTGTGGAGCGCTACCGGGGGCTGACGCAGCGGCTGCTGCGCTGCGGCAAGCTCAGCGGTTTTTGTTACACACAGCTCTATGATATCGAGCAGGAGGAAAACGGATTATACACTTATGCGAGACGGCCGAAATTCAGCCAGGCTGCCATGCGGTGCATCACCGAATGCAATCGGATACGGGCCGCCATCGAATAAACGGCGGGAATTTTGGAAAGGGAGAAATACATGGAGGCGAATCTGAAAAAAGAAAACTTCCTGAAGACTTTCGGGAAAAATAAAGACAAATACCTTTTTGTATACGGAATGCTGCTGCTTCCGGTGATCCAGTTTTGTATCTTTTACATCGGAATTAATTTCAATTCCATTGTCATGGCGTTCAAGGAGTTTGCAGGCTATGCGGAAGGGGGCGGAGAAATTTTCCGCTGGTCGCTGGAGAACTTCCGGAGATTTTTCGGAGAGTGGGCCCACCCCGAAACGTCCGCGGTCATGTCGGCCCTTCGGAACACTTTCAAATATTTTACGGCAGGGGTATGTATGGTGCCGGCTACGTTTCTGGTGGCATACTTCCTGTTTAAGAAGATTCCGGGTTATAAGTTTTTCCGGGTGCTCTTCTTCCTGCCGTCCATCGTCAGCGCCATGCTGTTTGTGACGACCTACAAGAACCTGATCAGCTACGGCGGCCCCATAGATATGCTGCTGGCGCTGGTTGGATACCGGATTCCGCCCCTTCTGACAGATAATGCCACGGCTACGGGCACGATCATTGCCTTTACCATCTGGACCGGATTCGGTGTAAACATGATTCTGTACCAGAGTGCCATGAGCCGGATTCCCGGAGAGGTTCTGGAGGCGGGACAGTTGGACGGCGTGCCTTGGTATCGGGAGCTGTTCAGCATTATCATCCCCATGGTGTGGCCCACCCTTTCCACCACGCTGATTCTGTTGATCACCTCTCTGTTCAACAGCAGCGGACCGATCCTGTTGTTCCAGGGCTCGGGTGTTGAGGTGGATAATCCGGCCATCACCACCACGGCCTTCTGGATTTACCGTCAGACCTTCAAGGGAGCGGATCTGAACTACCCGGCAGCCATCGGTATGTTCTATACCCTGGTCAGCATACCCATTGTGTTCCTGGTGCGCTACCTGTTCAACAAGATCGATCCGGACGTGGAATATTAAGGAGGGACTTATGAAAAAAAGCAAAAAAACACGGGGTGGGCTTCACCTTTTCCAGGTGGTGGTGTTTATCCTGTTGGCCTTCTATGCCTTTACTTTGATTTATGCCATGGGCTGGGCCGTGCTGTCTTCGCTGAAGACCCAGATGGAATTTTCCACGAACCTGGTGGGGCTGCCGAAGGAGTGGAAGTTTGACAATTACCTGCAGGCGTTCCGCTCGGTGCAGGCCGGCGGACACAATATGTTTGAGATGTTTTTCAATTCGATCTGGTATTCCTGCGGCGGGGCGCTTTTGGGAGTGATCGCCTCGGCCATGGTGGCCTATGTGGTGGCTAAGTACGAGTTCCCGGGCCGGGGGCTGGTCTACGCGGTAGCGCTGGTGACCATGATGATCCCGGTGGTGGGTTCCTTCCCCTCCCAGTACAGGATGTATTCGCAGCTGGGGATTCTGGACAGTCCGCTGCTTCTGGTGACAAAATTCAGCGGCTTCGGCTTCAACTTTGTCATGCTGTATTCGTTCTTCAAGACACTGTCCTGGACTTATGCGGAAGCAGGCTTTATCGACGGGGCCAGCCATCTGAAGGTATTTCTGAAGGTCATGCTGCCCCAGGCGCTGCCGGTTATGGGTTCCCTGTTTCTGGTGGCCACCGTGCAGCTGTGGAATGAGTATATGGAGCCGAACCTGTTTTTACAGTCCCATCCCACGCTTTCCTCCGGCCTGTATGTATTTCAGCTGGAGATGACGAGGGGAACCAATTACCCGCTGCTTTTTGCAGGGCTGATCGTGAGTGTGATTCCCGTTATCATCCTGTTTGCAAAATTCCAGAATACCATGATGGAGTCTATGAGCATGGGCGGGCTGAAGGGCTAAGCGTGAAGGAAATCACTAAGCTCGAAAAGATCTCGCCAAGTGATTTCACGCTCTGCGGGCAGAGCTTCTTCACGCAGAAGAACGCAAGAACAGCGTTCTTCTCACGGAACTATAGTTCTGCTGTTATGAAGGAAATCACTAAGCTCGAAAAGATCTCGCACCAAATATATATACCGGCGGCGGTGCCGGAAGCTTAAAAAAGAGAGAGAGGAAACGCTTTATGAAAAAAGCAGGAAAACTGACGGCGCTGCTGCTTGTGGCAGCTCTTGCGGCAGGAAGCCTTGCAGGCTGCGGGGCGGCAGATCCGGTCAAAGAGGAATATCCGGAGTATCCTGACGATAAGGAAATGTGGATCGGCGGCTGGGATGTGCCCATCAATACCCTGGAGGATTATCAGATGGCGAAGGATATGGGGCTGACCCATATGTTCATCGACGGAGTTTTTGCAGCCAGGGGGACGGACGGTTACTTTGAACAGCTGAAGCACTGTGAGGAGGTGGGGCTGAAAGCGATCCTGGGCATGGATACCTCCCTGGATAATTCACAGAATGTACCTGTGGATACCTATGATTACAGCGGATATCCGGCGGTGGATATGATTAATCTGTGGGATGAGCCGCCAATCCAGCAGTTTCCCGATGTGGTGGAGCGTATCAATGCCATGAAGGAGGTGTATGCCGGGAAGGACATGACGCTTTATGTCAACATGGATCCGTTTAACTGTGCGGCCCAGCCCAGTACGCTGACAACTACGGAGGATTATCTGAACAAGTTCTGCGATCAGGTTCTCTCCCAGATTCCCGGAAGGAAGATTTTATCTACAGATATCTATCCGCTGCTCTACACCCGAGGGCAATATGTCATCAGCAGTATGTGGCTGGAGCATATGAGCCACTATGCGCAGTATGCCAGAAGAGAAGGCGCGGACTTTCATATGTTTATCCAGTCCTATTCGGATGTGGATCGCCGTGAGATCACCAGCCGGGAGGAGCTGACGTTCCAGATCTATACGGACATGGCATTTGGAATCAAGGGATTCAGCTATTTTACCTACCGGAAGTCTTTTCTGGGCGGCTTTGGCGGGGGCTGTGTTGAGAACGATGTATCCTGCACGCCTACCCCTGTCTATTACTGGGCCCAGGAGATTAACCGTGAGATTCAGAATTTCGACCATGTGTATCTGGCGTTTGACTGGGAGGGTGTGCTTCCGGTAGAAGGCAGCAATCAGCTGGCACAGGATCCCACCTACAGGAACAATCTGTTTGCGGGAATTGCCAATCCGCTGACGGAGTTGGACTGCGGGACAGTTTCCGGAACAGAGGATACTTTGATAGGACAGTTTAAAGATGCGGAAGGCCGGGACGGGCTGATTGTAACCAATTTTACCGATCCCATCTATCAGCTGAAGGACACCGTAAGTTTTTCCTTTCAGGATGCCAACCGTGCCATGGTGTACCGCAGGGGAGAGAGGAAGATCTATGAGGTGAAGGATAATCAATTGGAGATTACCCTGTCGCCGGGGGAGGGAATCTTCGTGATTCCGCTGAAGATAAATTGATTTGGGTGGAATCAGGAGCATATGCAACGTTTAGATTGAAAAGCGTGCCGAAGCACGCAGGGAGGTATAAGAGAATGAAGAAAAACGGAAAAAGAATGGCGAGTATTGCAGCGGTACTGGCGCTGACGACGGGGATGCTGGCCGGGTGCGGCGGCCAGGACGGGGCGGCGGAAGGCTCCGCGGATAACAGCGGACAGGGACAGCCCGCAGGCGGCGGAACCATCAGCGTACACTACAGTGCCGGCGGTTTCGGGGACGAGTGGATGGACGCCATGAGCCAGGACTACAAGTCGTTGACGGGTGTGACCGTCAAGTGGGTGCCCAGCTATTCCACCGGCGAGATTCAGTCCCTGCTGAACTCGGAGCAGGAATACAATGATATCGTCATGCCGCTGCTAAACATGTATCAGGCTCAGGACGCTCACATGCTGGAGGATCTGACGTCGGTTTATGACGCGGTGTGCGACGGGGAATCCCAGGCCATCAAGGACAAGATGAACCAGACGCTCTATGAATACAGTCTGGCGCCGGACGGAAAGCGTTATATCATGTACGGAAGCAATTCCGTTTCCGCCTTCTGTTACAATGCCAATACGTTGGATGAGGCATTCGGCGCCGGAAACTGGGAGCTGCCGCGGACTACGGACGAAATGCTTGCCATGAGTAAGAACCTGGTGAGCAAAGGCTATTACGCTTTTTCCGCCTGCTCCGGAATCAACTATTACTGGGATTACTTAGGCGTTGTGTGGTGGGCTCAGTATGAGGGGCTGGAGGCCTACAACAATTTCTACAAGGGCATGTATCGCAACGAGGCCACGGGTCAGTGGGAGCAGGGGCCGGAAATCAACGATGCGGCAGGGCGGAAAGTGGCGCTGGATACGCTGTCGGAGTTTATGAGCCTGAAAAACGGTTATATGCATCCCTATGCCAAGTATATGAACTTTGAGGAGGCACAGGCCGCGTTTCTGGGGAACGGTTACCGGGATGACACCAAAAAGGTAGCTTTTATGGTAAACGGAGACTGGCTGGAGAACGAGATGTTTTCCTGGCTCATCAGCAATCCTCAGGACATTGGCATGATGAGAGCTCCCGTGGTGAGCGCTCTGGCCCGGAAGCTGTCTACCGTGCAGACGGAGGAGAAGCTTGCGGCTGTGGTGGCTGCTGTGGACGAGGGAGCGTCGTCTTTTGAGGGCGTGAGCGCCGAAGATTTTGCGGCAGTGCGGGAGGCTCGCCTTATGGGTTATACGGCAACGCCCAATTATCCCATCGGAATCCCCAGCTATCGTCCCGAGGAACAGAAACAATTGGCAAAGGACTTTCTGGTGTATCTGTGTTCGGAGCGGGCGCAGAAGATCTATGCAAACAAGCTGCAGGGGCTGACCATGCCTTACGGCTATGAAGTGGATGACACAGTTGCCGCAAGTGATTTCATCCGGTCCAAGCTGAAGGCTTTCGGCACGGATATGGTGCCGGTATTTCCCAACAATTCATCTCCCATGATGTATCGGGGCGGTCTTGCGGAGTTCCCGGGTGTGGGAAATGCTATCGACAGCAGACTGATTGACGGAGAGACCGGAGATTCCATCCTGGCGATCAGTGCCCAGGGTATGGCGGCAAATTGGGACACTTACAGGAAGGCGTTGGAGACCAGCCAGACGACAGCCGAGTAGGCGGCATGGAAAGGGCTTTGGTATGGATAAACTGAAAAATAAGAAAAACATGATAATCGGGTTGATTGCGCTGGTGGTATTGCTGGCGCTGACCGGCGGGGTTGCCGTGGCAGCGGGGGTCAGGAACACAATCAATGCATGGATTAATGTGCCGCAGGAGGTGCTGGAGGAGGATCTGGGCACCTACCTGCTGCCGGAGTATGAGGTGGTGGACGCCAACGGGATGATTCTGGCGGGCTATCGGGTGAGACTTGTATCCGTGACAGGGCCGGACGGCGAAGTGCTGGACGGTTCCCTGGGTTCTCTGATGGTAGAGACGCCGGGGGTGTATGAATTTTTATATACAGCCGGGCGGAAAAATGTGGAGGACGCGGTGGTGCGGGTGGATTTCGGAGACCGGACAGCGCCGTCCGTAAAGGTTACAGGTATGTTTCCTGACTTTTACATCACGGGAAATACCTACAAAATACCTGCATACACCGTAGAGGGTGACGCGGACAGGACAAAGTGCTGGGTGAAGGTGCTTTATCTTCCCGAAAAGGGCGGCGAGCAGGAGGTGGAAGTGAGGAGCAACCAGTTCCGTGTGGATCAGAGCGCGGGCTCCTATGTCGTTCGGATCCATGTGGAGGACAGCGCCGGTAATTATAACGACTATGAATATGCCCGTGCGGTGGATGGGCCGCAGTATTTCGACCAGGATACGGTGCTCTACTTCGGGGAGGAATTCGGCGCAAGACAGGTTGTTCTTCTGGAGGGTGACAAGTACAGCGGCCAGTTTGTATCCAGAGAAGAGGCGCCGGAGTATGTGTACGGAGAAGAGTCCGGTTCCTACAAGCTGACGTTTCACGGCGAGGCTACCCAGGCCAACGAGGGCTATGTCGTTATGAAAACCCCTGCCATCCTGGATATCAGCAATTGCCTTCAGATGGAGATGTATGTCTACAATGACAGCGGAGCCGATATTGTGATGGGTTCCAGGTGGTGGAATGATCAGTCGGTGAAGGCCGGAGAGTGGACCAGAGTGACCTGGCCGGTGAACGGCTGGGGCGGCGAGACCGGCAATGTGGGTACAGACAACATCAAGACCATCAGTGCCATGGATATTTCAGGTACGGTGATCCGGTTTATCTTTGACTACAGCGGAGAAACCGTTCCCAGCGGAACATTTTATCTTTCCCCCATGAAAGTGGTGCGCAGGGGCGAGAGCGAGCTGGTGGCCGGTGAGCATGTGATTCTGGATCGAACCAGCTGTTATCAGGGCGAGACGGTGCAGCTTCGGGCGGAGGAGATCCGGGGCAAGGTGGTGGACTGCTTCCTTGCGGACGATATTCCCCTGGCCGGGGACACCTTTGTCCCCACGGAGGCGACACATACTATCACGGTGCGATATGCGGATCAATTGACCTATGATAACATGACCTGGGGACGCTATACCTATGAATCGGAATGGTGGGGAAATGCAGCCTGGCTGGATTTTAACACCTGTATTGCCAAAGGCGTCGGACAGGGGACGGACTGGGCGCTGAGCTTTGATGTGACCGGAGGGTATGATCCGAATGCGGATACCAATCAGCTGTTCAATGCGGCGGTGATGATCGGAACGGAGCATATCATTGAATTTCAGGTCAATCATTATTCCGATTCGGTGTGCAAGTGGTACGGCGAGGGAGCCTGGGAGGACGTTGTGGCCGTGCTCAGCGGGGAAGTGGTAGAGCGGTTTGCCCAGGCTTCGCCGGAAAATCCGGCCAACGTGCTTGCCATTCGCCGCGGCGGCGACCTCTATCTGTATGTGGATGAATTTTTTATCGGCAAGACCTCTATCGGTGACAAACCGATTCGGGGAGAGTGGTTCGGCTATGCCTCGCGTGCGGAGAAAAAGGGAGTGAAGGCGTCTTCCATCCGCAATCTGGAAGGGGTGTCCGGCGAGGAAAAAGTCGGATTCGTCTATGAGGAAAGGAAATATTATCTGGATGTGGAGAGCTGTGAGCCTATGGCAGTGATTGACGGCGACAGCTACTCTGCGCCGGCGGCACAGGTAAAGGACGTGGACGGCAATGTGGCGGAAGGCGTGGCAGCCCGTCTGAGCGCGGTGAGCGACGGAGGCGAAAGCTTTGCGGTAAAGGGCAGGAATGTGAGCCTGCCCTACGGCGGTGCCGTCAACCTGAAGCTTTCCTGGTGGGCTTATCACCCCCAGAAGGAAGGGCGGCTTACGGCTTCGGCTCAGGTGACGGTGCAGAAGAGCACCGGCGTCATTATGGAAGCCGATCCGGCGGCGGTGTCAACCATTGACCCCAACGGAAATGAAGTAGTCTTTGACAACAGCGTTTCTCATGGAACAGACAAGGGAGCGATCCGTGTGACGGTCAAAGAGGGGGACACGGCGGTGTTCCTGAACATGTTTGACTTCACCGGCTATGACTATGTGGATTTCTGGGTTCTGACCCATAAGGAAAATACCCTGTCCGGTTCTTATTGGCTGGGAGATACTGTGCTGAAGTCGGGGATCTGGACACGGGTGCGGATTAAGCTGGCGGATGAGAATGTGTATCTGAAGGACAGCACGGGCAATGATTTCTGCCCCAACAGTTACCATAAGGGACAGCCCTATGTGGGGCGGCTGCCCCTGCGGTTTATGGGGGAGGGCAGCAAAGAAGGCACTCAGTACTGGGTCTCCTCCGTGCAGGCGGGCTCCTTCGGGCCGGTGCAGCTGACCACGAAGAACTGTTCCGCGGATAAGGACAGCTATATGCAGGGAGATACCATTCACCTGAATCCGGACTGTGCGCCGGAGGGATGGATCCTGGATTATTTCTCCGTCAACGGCGAGCTGACGGATAAGCTGAGTTTTGAGCTGTTGGATCGGGAGTATGTAATCGAGGCGTTTTACCGCCCGAAAAATGTGGTGTTCTGGCCCAATGATTTTAATCTGCAAAGTCTGGGCGCGGGGAATACCCGGGTGGAATGGGATCCGAATGTGCGCTACGGGGATGACAACGGTTCCGTGAAGCTTGTTCTGTCCGGCAATGACAACGGCATATTCCTGCGGAACTTTAATTTCAGCGGCTATGACTATGTGGAATTTTATGTGTATACCAACACCAAAAAGCTTCAGTCGGGAGCCTGGTGGTGCGGCGATATACCGCTGAAGGCGGAGAACTGGACCAGGGTAAGGATCAGGCTGAATGCGCCGAACCTGTTCCTGCGCAATCCCGTTCTGGGGGATGTGTGGCCCAATAAGGACTGGAAGAGCAGAGAGGGAGAGCTGGTGGTGCGCTTCTTTGGCTCCGGCTGTAAGGAAGGTGTTCCGGTCTGGCTGTCCGGCGTGCGTGCTTATCGCAACGACGAGAACGCGGACGGAAGCGATCCCATTATGGCGGTGGATGCCAATGCCGACGAAATCAGTCTGCATTATGAGGCAAAGAGTGCGGAGTATACCACACAAAAGGTTTATGACGGCAGTGATAAGCTGGTGAAGGAAAGTGAAAACGGTACGCTGAAGGTGACGGTAGGCGGACCTGAGGCCAGTGTCTGCGTGGCGGGAGCCCGCACCGACGATATCAGCCGCTATGAGCAGGTATACTTTTACGTTTATACGGATGCCAGGAATACGCAGTCCGGCGGCTGGTGGTGCGGCGATACCCCTCTGCGGCCGGGACAGTGGACGAAGGTAGTGCTGACAAAGGAGATGGGGCCGCAGAACATCACGGGCGAGTCCATTTTCGAGAGCACGCCGAACAATTTTGCCTACCGCTTTATGGGCGGACAGGACGGGGATGTATTTTATGTGACTTCCCTTTACACCGGGAAAGCAGGTATGACAGAGGCAACCGTGACGGGGAAGAATGTGACCGCAGACAAGGCGACCTATCAGAAAGGTGAGACCGTGACGCTGACGGCAACGCTCAAACCGCCTGCCGGTCTGGATATTTTGTATGTCGTAAACGGGAAGCCGCTGGCGGGCAATACCTTTGTGGTGGAGGATGCCGGCAGAGAGTATACCGTGGAGGCCCTTTACCGGAATCCGGGAACCGGAGCCGCTCCGATTCTGGGAGCAGAGGATGAACAGGTGGTGTTCCTGGATGCCGCGGAGTCTTCGGGTTATGCAAAAGATAAAGTATACGATGGGGATGATCTGCTGGTGCGGGCATGTGAGACCGGCTCTCTGAAGGTGAGCGTGACGGGCCCGGAGGCAGCAGTAGCGTTAAGCAATGCGCTGATAAGTGATATCAGCGGTTTTGACAGTGTGTATTTCTATGTTTATACGGACGCGTCAGACGTGCAGGCCGGGGGCTGGTGGTGCGGAGATACCCCTCTTACGCCGGGTGAGTGGACCAAGGTGACGCTGCCGAAAATTATGACGGCCAGGGCTGTGGGACCGTGGAATTTCCGCGGGGAATCCATCTTTTCCGCCGGGCCGGACGGGTTTGTCTATCGCTTTATGGGCGGCAAAGAAGGGGATATTTTCTATGTGACTTCCCTGTATGCACAGATGGAGGAACCGGAAGCGGTTGCAGATCACATGACGCTCCGCGGCTGCACCACAGATAAGGACAGCTACAAGAGGGGCGAGCTGGTGACGCTGACGGCGGTGGGAACACCTGCCGGACTGGAAGCGGGCGGCTTTACCGTCAATGGGCAGAGGATTGAGGGCAATACCTTTACTTATCTGGGATATGAGATGATTACAGTGGAGGCCTGGTATCGAAATCCTGTCACGGAGGGCGTGAAGGCGCTGGACGTGAATGCAGGAGAGCTTCCGGCGGTTCCCGCAGACACGGCAGAGGCATTGTTCGTGACGGACAAAAAATATGACGGCAGCGACGAATTGGTGAAGGCCAGCGATGCAGGGCTTTTGAAGGTTACGGTAAAGGCGGCTGACGCGGGAATCTGCGTGAGCAACGCATTGTTCAGAGACATCAGCGGATATGACCAGGTATACTTCTATGTGTATACGGACGCGCCGGATACCACGGGAATTTCGGTGGGAAGCTGGTGGTGCGGAGATACGGCTCTTATGCCCAACCAGTGGACGAAGGTTACCATGAAGAAGACGGATAACCTGACTGACGTCAGCGGTGTGGATAAAGTCTTTGAGAAAGGACTGAACAGCTTTGTCTATCGCTTTGTGAATGCGCCGGCAGGGACAGTGTTCCATGTGACTTCGCTTTATGCGGAGATGACGGAGCCGGATCCTGTGGAGGGCCACATCACATTGATCGGGTGTACCACGGATAAAGACGGCTACAAGAACGGCGAGACCGTGACGCTGACGGCGGCGGAAGCGCCTGCCGGGCTGGAGTTTGGCGGCTTTATTGTTAACGGCCAGAGAATCGACGGAAACAGCTTTCTGTATGAAAGCGGTAAGCTGCACAGGGCGGAAGCCTGCTACCGGAATCCTGCCACAGAGGGCGTGAAGGTAAATGACATTCACCGGGCTGTGCTGGATGACAGTTGTATTGCAGGAGTCGGAGTGACGGCCTACGCCATTGATCCTGCCAGAGCTTATGACGGCGACGACGTGCTGGTGAGGACGTTGGATCAGGCGGGGACGCTGAAGCTGACGGCCAACGCGGACGAAGCGGCGTTTGCCGTGCCGGGTGCGGTGATGGACGACATCAGCGGGTTTGATCAGGTTTACTATTATGCATATACCGACGATGTGGGGGTAAAGATCGGCGGCTGGTGGTGCGGTGATACGTCCCTTACGCCGGGAGCGTGGACGAAGGTAGTCATGCCGAAGGTGAATACCAGCGGCGGTACTCCTCCATGGAATGCAGGCGGTGTCTCTGTCTTTGAGGCAGGTCCCGACAATTTTGTCTATCGTCTCCAGAGTGTGAACGGGGGAGCGACGATCTATGTGACCTCGCTGTACGCGGAGATGATTCAGCCGGATCCTGTGAAGGACCATATTACACTGCTTGGCTGTACTACGGATAAGGACGGCTATAAGAACGGAGAGACCGTGAAGCTGACGGCCGGGGAAGTGCCTGCCGGACTGGAAGCGGCGGGATTTATCGTAAACGGTGCGCGGATCGACGCTGACAGCTTTGTGTATGAAAGCGGCAAGCGGTACAGGGTGGAGGTCTGGTATCGAAATCCTGTCACAGGCGGAGTGAAGGTGCTTGATGTAAATACCGACAAAATTACACCTCAGCATGACGGCGGGACAGCAGAATATGTGACGGATAAGGTGTATGACGGCGGAGACGAACTGGTGAAGGCAAGCGACACAGGACTGCTGAAGGTCACGGTAAACGGCGGCGAGGCAGGATTCGGTGTAGAAAATGCGGTAGTAAACGATATCAGCGCATACGACCAGGTGTACTTCTATGTGTACACGGAGGCGGCAGGCGTGCAGTCCGGCGGCTGGTGGTGCGGGGACACACCCCTCACGGCAGGGCAATGGACGAAGGTGACACTGACGAAGGAGATGGGGCCTCAGAATCTGACGGGCACTTCTATCTTTACAGCAGGGCCGGATAATTTTGCTTATCGTTTCATGCAGGGAACCAACGGAACGGTGTTTTATGTGACTTCGTTGTACGCGGAGATGATCGCGCCGGATCCGGTGGAAGGAAATATAGCGCTTCAGGGCTGCACTACGGATAAGGACGGCTATAAAAACGGTGAGACCGTGACGCTGACGGCTGAGGGAACGGCGCCGGAAGGGCTGGAATTCGGATTCCTTGTCAATGGAACGCCCATTGCAGGAAACAGCTTCCAGTATGTAAAGGGAACCGGTTATACGGTGACAGTTGTGTATCGGAATCCTGTCACGGGCGGAGTGAAGGTGAACGACATCCATCGGGCCGGGCTGCAGGACAGTTGTATTGTAAGCCCCGGGGTGACGGCCTACGGCATTGATTCCGCCAAGGTTTATGACGGCGACGATGCTCTGGTGAGAACGGAAGATCAGGCGGGAACGCTGAAGCTGACAGCCACAACGAACGAAGCTGCGTTTGCCGTGCCGGGCGGAGTGATGAACGATATCAGCGGGTACGATCAAGTCTACTATTACGCATATACAGACAATGCCGGGGTAAAGATCGGCGGTTGGTGGTGCGGCGATACGGAGCTGATGCCGGGCGTATGGACGAAGATCGTCATGCCGAAGAATAATAACGGTATCGGTACGCCTCCATGGAATGCAGGTAATACCTCTATCTTTGATGCCGGTCCTGACAACTTTGTATACCGTCTCATGGACGTGAACGGGGGAGCGACGATTTATGTGACCTCCCTGTACGCAGAGATGGGAGGGACGAATCAATCCACATTTCTGTTGGAGGATGCGGAGACTGACGAGAGCGAAGGCATGGATGGTGCGGAGCCTGACGGAAGTGGCGGATCGGACATTGGGGGGCCTGACGGAAGCGTAAGCTCAGGCGATGCACAGATGGGCGGAAGCGTAAGCTCGGGCGATGCACAGACGGGTGGAAGCGTGAGCTCAGGCGATGTGCAGACGGGCGGAAGCGTAAGCTCGGGTGATGCACAGGCGGACGGTGAAGCAGCTGCGCTGTATAAAAAGGTAAAACCGGATCCGGTGAAGCTGAAGGCCAATCGCGGAACAATGTTGAGTGCCGGGAACGATTCTGGCAGGAGAGCCGTATTGAATCGACAGGGAATCGTGTTTGTGACGCAGCAGAAGAGTTTAAGCTGCCAGAGACAGCGCTGATGCCCCGGATGGCATGACGGAAACTTCACAAATTGTTCGATGCTCTGTCTGGAGCTTTGGATAAGATATAAACAGGAGCAGCCAGAGTCTGTAAAGGCTCTGGCTGTTTTTCCGAAAGATTAGGAAATCCGGTGTCAGCCTGTGACAACAGACCGGAATATGTGTATAATAGGCGGAGGATTTATATGACGGAAAAAGAAACGCAGATCAGAGACTATCTGCTGAGTCGTGTGAAAGGAACCATGAAGGAGCCCCACGGAAAACTGCGGCACCCATACCTTGTGCCCGGGGACGCCTACGGAAAGGAACAGTGGGACTGGGACAGCTGCTTTGAGGCCCAGGCCCTGTTTACTGCCTTTGAGCTGTTCGGGGAGGAGCAGATGGAGGCCTTCGGGCTTACCAGAGAGGCTGTGGCGGCCCACGCCAAAGGCTGTATCCTGAACTTCCTGGAAGACCAGGAGGAGGACGGCTATCTCCCCATTCTGGTGGAGGACGGAGGGCTTTTTGAGGGGTATTTCAAGGCGGAGCACGAAAAAGGACAGCCCATGAACCCGGCGAAGCTGTTCTGTACCTTTCTGTGCGGCGCCTGCCGCTTTACGGGGGATTATGACTGGTTCCCGGCAAAGCAGGTAATCGCGTACCTGCGGTATTATGAAGAGAACCTGTATGACGGGGCCACGGGACTGTTCTTCTTCCAGGACGACATCATGGTGGGGATCGACAACAATCCCACGGTGATCTACCGAAATCCCCGTTCCGCGGCGGATATTTTCCTAAACTGTGTCATGTACAGGGAATACCTTGCCGCGGCGGAGGTTCTGGGGAAGCTGGGCAGGGGCCAGGCGGAGGAGTATGCCTGCCGGGCGCAGCGCCTGAAGGAGGCCGTGAACCGGGAAATGTGGGACGAGCATGACGGACTGTACTATTCCCAGGACCTGACCAGGTATCGGACACCGAAGCGGGTGAAGGATGTGGCTTTCCACAGCGGCCTGACGCCCTCCTGGAACTGCACGCCGTTAAAGCTCCGATTCTGGGGGTGCTTCCTGCCCATGTGGGCGGGGATCTGCTCACCGGAGCGGGCGGAACGGATGTGCCGCCATCTGCGGGAGAATGAGGATATCCTTGCGGCATACGGAATCCGCACCTGTGCCCGGACGGAGAAGATGTACAGCCTGGAGAAGAGCTCCAACCCCTCCAACTGGCTGGGAGCCGTCTGGGTGCTGGCCAACGTGCTGGTGTGGCAGGGTCTGAAGGACTATGGTCAGGGAGAACTGGCGGAGCGTGTGCGGCAGGCCACCATAGAGCTGCTGGCTCAAAATCTGAGGGAGCATGGAGAACTGTTTGAGAGCTATCACCCGGATACGGGGGAGCCCATGCTGCACCCGGGCTTTCTGAGCCACAACATGCCTGTGATGGAAATGCTGCGGGAGGGATGAGATGGAGATAGAGAAAAATACGGTTCCGGCGGAGAACCAGCTGCCAAAGCAGGAGGAGATCACCTTTGCGGGAGACCCGGAGGCGGAGGTGAAGATCGCGTTTGTGGGAAATTCCATCACCCGCCATGCCCCGTCGGAGGAGCTTGGCTGGCCTGGGGACTGGGGCATGGCGGCTTCCGGGCAGGAGAAGGACTATGTACACCGTGTGCTGGCGGGTATGAGAGACAGGGGCTGGCGGGTCGGTGCCTGCATCTGCAGCGCGTCCCGGTGGGAGAGGGGCTATGGGGAAGGGATTGACCTTCGCTGCTATGAGGCGGTGAGGGAGTATGAGCCGGATTACCTGATTCTGCGGCTGGTGGAGAACTGCCCGGTGGAGGGCTTTTGTGAGGAACGGTTTGAACGGGCCTATCAGGAGCTGATTGATTTTTTCAGTGGGGAGCATACCCGGGTGATCCTGACCACGGGCTTCTGGAAGCATCCGGGGGACAGGGTGATTCTGGGGATTGCCAGACGACGGGGATACCCTGTGGCTTACTTGGGGGAGCTCGGGGAGCAGGAACGCATGAAGGCCGTGGGGTGCTTTGCCCACACGGGAGTGGCGGCCCATCCGGGAGATCTGGGCATGGAGCAGATCGCAGAGGAACTGCTTGGGCTGATGATGGCGGAAGCAAGGGAGGAACAAAATGAAGATAGTGACCTATAACCTGCGGTATCAGGACGATGAGAACGGGAACAGCATCGACCAGCGCGCACCCCGCCTGAAACAGGTGCTGTCCGCATATGACGCGGACGTGATGGGCTTTCAGGAGGTCACGCCCGGGTGGCTTTTGCATCTTGAAAGGGATTACGGAGAGGCGTATGAGATTTTTTCCAGATACCGGGGCGGAGCGGGTCTGGAGGCCGTGCCGATTCTGTGGAAAAAAGCCCGTTTTGTATGTGTGGACCGGGGAACCTTCTGGCTGTCGGACACGCCGAATGAGGAGTCGGCGGGATATGATGAGACGGGGTGTTACCGCATCTGTATGTGGGTCACGCTGCGGGAACGGGAAAGCGGAAGAGTCTTTACTTATTTTAATACCCACTTTGGCTTCGGGGAGAAGGAGCAGGCCGCTTCCGTGAGGCTGGTGCTGGAGCGGATGGGGAAGGCGGAGGGCCCGGCCGTCCTCACCGGAGACTTCAACCTGAACCGGCAGCAGGAAGGCTACCGGATGCTGACAAAATATCTTGTGGATGTGAATGCGGCAACGGATGACGACAGACACGGAACCTTCCATGCCTATGGGCAGGAGGGGGACGGCCTGGAAAACCAGATTGATTTCTGCTTCGTCACACCAGGCGGCCTGAAGCCTGTGAGTTCCCGGCGGATGGACGAACTGGTGGAGGGCAGGTTTGTGTCGGATCATTACGGCGTGTGCTCTCAGGTCAGGTGGCCGGGGGAGAAAGCGGAACAGAACCGCTGCCGGCCTGTGGGCCGCTGCCGGTTTCGGGGCGTGACAGACCGGACCATCCGTTTCCTCCAGGAGACCCAGCTGACGGATGAGAGACTGTGGAGACGGTTTGCAGAGCAGTTTCGCAGTGAGGCGGACGCCGTGGACGGTGGCTGGCGTGGCGAGTACTGGGGCAAGATGATGCGGGGGGCCTGCTTTGTCTGGTCCTATACCCGGGATGAGGCCCTGTATGGGATTCTGGAGAGCACCGTGCGGGACATGATGGGAAACATGGACGAAGAGGGGCGGATCAGCACCTACGGGAAGGATACGGAGTTCACCGGCTGGGATATGTGGAACCGGAAGTATGTCCTGCTGGGGATGCAGTATTTCCTGGAGATCTGCAGGGAGGCGGAGCTGGCGCGGCAGATTACATCCTGCATGTGCCGCCAGGCCGACTACATTCTGGCGCACATCGGTTCCGAACAGGAGGGGAAGAAGCCCGTGACAAAGGCGTCGGACCACTGGAGGGGCCTGAATTCCTCCTCCATCCTGGAGCCGGTGGTGCGTCTCTATAACCTGACCGGGGAGGAGCGCTACCTTGTGTTTGCGGGAGAGATCGTAAAGGCCGGGGGAACCTCGGTGGCGGATCTCTTTGCCCTGGCTTACGAGGATAAGCTGTACCCTTACCAGTACCCCATGACAAAAGCCTATGAGATGATCTCCTGCTTTGAGGGACTTTTGGAGTACTGGAAGGTGACGCAGACGCCGTGGCATAAGGAGGCGGTGCTGCGTTTTGCAAAGAAGCTGCTGGAGAGCGATTTCACAGTGATCGGAAGCAGCGGCTGCACCCACGAGCTGTTCGACCATTCCACGGTGCGCCAGGCAGGAGCCCCAGGCGGGGAGCTGATGCAGGAGACCTGTGTGACGGTGACGCTGATGAAGTTTTTCTGGGAGCTTGCGCTGCTGACAGGGGAGAGTGTGTATGCGGACGCCTTTGAGCGTGCGTACTACAATGCCTACCTGGGGGCGGTGAACACCCGGGGGAGGGTGTCGCCGCTGCTTGTGGAGCTGTTCCCCCAGGCGGTACAGGAGGCCATGCCCTTTGACAGCTACAGCCCGCTGACGGCGGGAGTGCGCGGGAAGGGGATCGGTGGCCTGAAGCTGATGGCGGACGGGCATACCTACGGGTGCTGTGCCTGCATCGGTGCTGCGGGAGCGGGACTTGTGCCGAAGATGGCGCTGACGGAGTCGCCGGAGGGGCTGTTTGTGAACCTGTACCTTCCCGGGGAGCTGGAGGCCGGGGAGACCGGGGGCAGAAAGGTGCGTTTTTTCGTGGAGACGGAGTACCCCGGGGAGGGGCGAGTGCGGATTCTGACGGAGACGCAGGAGAAGGAGCCCTTTGTGATGGGGCTGCGGGAGCCCGGGTGGAGCCGGGAGACGAAGGTGTGGGTGGACGGCGTGCTCGTGTATTGTGGAAAGGAGACGTTGTCGAAGGCAGGAGAGCCGTGCAGAGCCGCAGGGATGTCCGGCGATGCGGATGGGATGCCGGCCAGAGCTGCAGAAATGCCGGAGGCACAGCCGGAAGGGATGCTGCCGAAGGAGGCAGGAGAGCCGTGCGGAATGGCAGGAGTGCTGGGACAGAATCAGGAAGCCCTGTCCGTGACAAGGCAGAGGGGTTATATCCTTCTGGAGGGGGGCTGGCAGGGGAGCCATGAGATCGTGGTGGAACTCGATATGAGGACGGAAGCGGTACGCCCCATCCCCTATGGCCATGATATCCTGATGACCCGGATCGTGTGGGAGGAAAACTATGTGGTTTCTGTCTACGATGAGGAGACCCCGGAGGCGAAAGAGCGTGTGTGCCTGCGGCGGGGGCCGCTGGTGCTGGCGGCATCGGATGAGCTTGGATACGACGCGTCGGGTGTATTTGACATTGCCGTGGGGGAGGACGGGTATGTGGAGGCGAAGAAGACAGAGCATGGAACGAGTCCCTGCGACCACATGGCGGAGCTGGAGATCGCACTGCGTGGAGGCGGGAGCCTGCGTGTGATGGACTATGCCTCTGCAGGGAAGGAGTGGGAGGAGAGCGGTAAGATCGCCGCCTGGATCCGAACCGGAAAAGTGTGCAAAGATTTTCTAAGCGGTCAAAAGGCGCCCGCTAAGAAAATCTAAATTGCACACAGAAGAACGAAAGAAAGAGAGGAATCCGTATGCCGGATTGGATGGAGACATGGCCTTCTGTCTATGCGGTAGGCCGGGAATATCAGATTTGTTTACCTGTGAGGCAGGAATGTACCATGTGGGTTCGGGTAGGAGAAAAAGACTACTGCGATCATTCCAACGGAATTTTGCGTTCGGGGAAGTTTCTGCACATAGTGCATGTGCCCTGTGAGGCGTTGGAACGGGAAAGGCGCTATACAGTCTGTCTGCGGGAAATTCGGAAGCGCAGGCCGTATTTCACCGAATGTGGCGAGGTGCAAAGCCGGGAGTATTGTTTTGAGCCGCTGGTAAAAAAGGAGGAATATCATATCATAAATCTGGCGGATGCCCACAGTCTGACAAAAGCTCCTGTGGGCAGCGGCAGCTTCTTCGGCGAAAAGCTGGATCTGCTGGTTATGAACGGAGACATTCCCGATGACAGCGGCGACCCGGAAAATTTCAGGGCAATCTATCTCATATCGGGTGCGGTTTCCAAGGGCCGGGTTCCCTGCGTGTTTGCCCGGGGAAACCACGATATGCGGGGGATTTATGCGGAGCAGCTGGCAGACTATACGCCCACGGACGGGGGGAAATCCTATTATACGTTTCGTCTCGGGCCGGTGTGGGGAATTGTGCTGGACGCGGGGGAAGATAAGGAAGACGGTAATCCGGAGTATGGTCATATGGTGTGCTGCGAGGCGTTCCGGGAAGAAGAGGAGGATTTCCTGAACCGTGTGATCGCCGCGGGGGAGTATGAACAGGCCTCGGTGCGCTTAATTGTAAGCCATCACCCTTTTGTCCATTGCATAAAAGCGCCCTTTGATATCGAGCAGGAAAGATATGCCAGGTGGTCTCAAAAGCTGAAGAAACTTCGGCCTACGGTCTGGCTTGCAGGGCATTTACATGAGTGTTTTCTTGAGAGCCCGGGCGGAGCGCATGATACATACGGTTATCCCTGCCCGGTAGTCTGTTCTTCGCAGGTGGATGTGGCACAAAATCGACATACCGTCGGCGCGGTGACAATTACGGAGAAGGAGATCCGGGTGAGGTATGTGTCGGAGAACGGGGAGGTCTTTGGGGAAGAGTCGGTGGTTTTTGATGAAAAATATAGCGTATGACCGGAACGGAAGGAAAAGAGCTGCGGGAGGAAGCGGGACGAATCAGTGAACGGAAATGAGAACTGTCTATGTGTTCGAGAGCCTTGTTGACGCATTTGGAAACAGAGGATATAATCATTTCATGGACGAAGGCGGTTCGGATGAGCCGAAAGCGCGCGGGAATGAGGGAAAGCATGGAGACAAAAGACACAGGGATCTATTCCGAGGCGATATTTGAAAGTGTGGAGTATACTTTAAAACTGGATGAAACATTGGAAGTGACTCTTGAAAAGGCCAGAGCAGCCAATACGGAGGCGTCGGTGGCCTCCGCCCTTGAGACAGAGCTTTTTTACATTGTAAAGAGCTTCTTTCACAAGGATATCGATCTGAGCAAGGAGGAGCCGGTCAGCGCCGCGGAGCCGAGACGGAGGTTCCGGGGAAGGATGGACGCCGTCTGTAATGATCTGGTGATCGAGTATAAGAGACAGGACAAGTTGACCAGCGCCAGAGACCAGGAGAAGGCAACCCGGCAGGTGGAAACCTATCTGATGCAGCTGAAGAGCGAAACCGGGGCGGAATACATTGCGGTGCTGACGGATGGGGTGAAGATAAGGTACTTTTATTATCTTGAAAACCATATCCATCACACGCCGTTCAAGAAAATAGAGGCAGAGGATCTGGATAAGCTGGTCAGGTGCCTTGTGAATGTGGAGAACAAGAAGTTCGTTCCGCGGAACATTGTGCAGGACTTTAAGCTGAATGCCGGAGGAGGGATTACGCTTAAGCTGGCAAAGTGTCTTTTCGGGATTGTCATGAATCATATGACGGAAAAGACGCGTATGCTGTTTGAGGAGTGGCAGGAGCTGTTTCATCTGTCCGAGAACGATAACGGGCAGAATCAGGATATTGAAAAGCGCAAAAAGGCACTGGGTGAAATTTTCGGGCGGCAGATAGACGATGTGGAAATGGACTATAAAGCGCTGTTTGTTCTGCAGACCACCTACGCCATTATTGTGAAGTTGATCGCCTGCCGGGTGATTGCCCGGCTGACCACGGAGGCGGAGGGAGATGTGATCTATTTTTCCGATCTGACGCAGGTGACTTCCGAACAGCTGCGTCAGTTTATGGAAAATCTGGAGGATGGCTATTCTTACGCCATAGGAGGAATCCGAAACCTTCTGGAAGGGGACTTTTTTTCCTGGTATGTGTCGGAGGAGCAGTGGACCCAGGAGGAAGCGGACTGTATCCGCCGTGTGATTCATGTGCTGGACGGTTATTCCTACAGTGCTTTTACCCGAGGTTATGCGGCAATTGATATTTTTAAGGATCTTTATATGGAGATCATGCCCAACGAGGTGCGGCACAGCCTGGGCGAGTATTTTACGCCCTCCTGGCTGGCGGATTATGTGATCGGCAACAGTGTGGAAATGGTCGGCGGTTCCCGGTGGAGGGCCATAGATCCCTGCTGCGGCAGCGGCATCTTTGTGTCAGCCCTGATAAAGCATGTCATAGGAAACAGGGATATCATCAGCGCGTCGAAGGAGGAAAAGAAGCGGCTTCTGGGAGAGATCCTGGAGCGGGTGAAGGGGGTCGATATCAATCCGCTGTCCGTTCTCACCGCAAGAGTCAGCTATATGCTTGCCATCTCTCCCCTGTTGGGCGAAGAAACCGTGGAAATACCGGTGTACTTAGGGGATTCCGCAAATATTCCGGCCAGAGTACAGGTTGAAGGCGTTGACTGTTATTCCTGCCTGGTCAGCACAAAGCGGGGAAGGATTGATGTAATACTGCCCGCCGGCTTTGTGGAGCGCGGGGACTTTCTGGAAAAGATGAACGTAATCCAGCTTCTGGTAAAGACGGAGAATGCGGATAACGTATATGAAAAGTTTGTGGCAAACATACCCGAGGAGGAGCGGAAGGAGGGGATTTTGGAATCGATCCGGCGGCTGTCGCTGCGGCTGACAGAGCTGCATAAAAACAGGTGGGACGGCATCTGGATGAGAATTGTGGCCAATTATATGCTGGTGGCCAGAATCCGGGATATGGACATCATTGTGGGAAATCCGCCCTGGGTGAAGTGGGAATTTCTTCCGCAGAAGTATGCCGAGAAGATCAAGAGCCTGTGCGTGAGCCGCCATCTGTTCTCGGGACAGACCTACATGGGCGCAATCAGCCTGAATATCTGCGCGCTGATTTCCAATGTGACTGCTTCCGCCTGGCTGCGGCCGGACGGAGTGCTGGCCTTTTTGATGCCCAGAACGCTGATGACCCAGGATTCCTATGCGGGCTTCCGCAATTTTTATACGGATCCGGAAAAGGAGGAGCGTCTGTATCTGCAGAGGGCGGACGACTGGAGCGGCGCGGGCAATCCCTTTATTTTTACCACGGAGAAGTTTCTGACTTACTACTATCGAAGGAGGTATGTGGATTATCGGAGAGATGGCGTTCCCATGTGGTTTCCGGAGAAAAAGCGGGGAGTTGATATCAGATATGTCAATTCCTTTAATTCCTATCGGGAGGTGGAGGAATATTTTACCATGGGAAGCGGCAGGGCCTGTCAGCTGGATAAAAACCGAACCGGCTTCACCATGGTCAGGGATGAGGATGCCTCCAGAATGGAGCTTTACGGGCGGATTATCGGGGATTTTCAGTACAAGGCCAGAAGCGGGGTGGAATTTACGCCGGCGGAGGTGTATTTCCTGGAACCGGTGCGGCCCTGTGGGAACGGGGAGAGATACCGGTTCCGGAACGCACAGTTTACGGGCTCCGTGTATAAGGCCGCAGGGCAGGGAGAGCTGGAGCTAGAGACCTGTTATGTATATCCGGTGGTGAAGAGTCCCTGCATCCGGGAATTTGGCTTTGCCGAGAATAATAATTACTGTATTTTCCCATATCGGAGAGGGGAGAGATCCTGCGTGCCGGAGGCGGAGCTTGCGGCGGAGGCGGAGTATCTGACGGGTTATCTGGCAGGGAACAGAGAGCTCATTGAGAAGCAGTCAAAGCGCAGCAGGGCCATCGCCAGGGGAGACGCGTTTTATGCGCTGTCCAAGGTGGGAACCTATACCTACGGTGATTATGCCGTCACTTTCCGGGATAATACGAAGCTGGTGGCGGCGGTGGTTTCCACGGTGCTGACACCCTGGGGAGAGCGGAAGATGCCCGTCTGCGCAAAGCACGCCCCCATCATCAGTATGGATAAACAGGGACGGTATATCACCGGGGAGGAAGCCTATTACCTCTGCGGCATCCTCAACACGAAGGTGGTGCAGGAGTACATGAAATTTTCCTACAGCGGCCGCTCCTACAGCATTGATTTTAATATAAAATGTCCGCTGTATGATGCAGACGACCCGCTGCACCGTCGGATTGCAGAGCTGTCCGAGGCGGCGCACGGGCAATCCGGGGATGCCGACGGTATCGCACAGATCAAGAGAGAAATAGAGGATTGTTATTTGACTATGTGCGATTCATAAATAATTTCAGAGATATTTGCTCATCCTGTTAACAGAATCGGAATGCGGGAGGAGCGGCAATGAGGAAAAAAAGACTGCGGACCGTCTTGGTCTGTGGGGTGCCTTCCCTCGCTGCCGCTCTTTTTGTGTGGACTGCGGCAGCAGAAGCCGGGGCGCACTACAGGCCGGAGTATGAGAGGGCAGATCTGGAGGCTATCCTGTGCAAGGAGATGCCGGATGAGGAGGATTACGCCGTGTTATTCCGGCAGACAGGGCTGGGCAGAAGCGGGGTGGAGGAGCTGTTTCGTCAGGGCAGGCAGGGGGAACTGCTGTCTTTGCAGGAGCGCTTTTTTGCCCGGGTGGAATATGAATGCTTTCAGGCCAACGCGGTGTGCCGCAGCGAGCGTCTGACCGGTGCGGCGGGTGCGGCGCAGGAGATCGGGGACTTTATGCCCACCGTGCAGACCGGCGACATCCTTGTGACCTTCAGCGGACACTTTTTCGGCTGGCGCAGCGGCCATGCGGGGATTGTGGTGGATGCGGAGTCGGGACAGACCCTGGAGGCGGTGATGCCGGGCTTAAGCTCCGAGATCTGTACTCTGGATCAGTGGGGAAGATATCCCTGCTTTGTGCTTCTGCGGCTGAAGGACGCCACGGCGGAGGAGACAGCCGCCATCGCTGCGTATGCCAAGGAAAATCTTGCGGATATTCCCTATGATCTGTTCAGCTTTACAGAGGGAGGAAAGGAGATACGGAGGCCGGGGCAGGGAGACATGCCGGGGACGGAGCAGCCTTCAGGGCAAAAGGTCGCTTCGGAGCCGGTTTCCGGCACACAGTGCGCGCATCTGGTCTGGCTGGCCTTTGCGCATTTCGGCTATGATCTGGACGGGGACGGAGGCTATGTGGTCACGCCCGCCGACCTGTGTGGGAGCGAACTGTTGGAGGTGGTACAGATTTATGGTATTGATCCCTGTGCAAAAGAGATTTCCGGCGGCGTATGACGGCACTCCTGTCAGAAAATACAACTATTAAAACTCTCTTAATTTTTTGGAATTCCCTTGAAAAGCATAGCGTAAATCGTATATTATCCATATGTACGATTCGGTTTTCGGTATGGAGGAAAAGTGAAATGACAAAAGCGGAGATTTTGAAAAAAGAAATTTTACAGCAATATCGCAGTGTGCGCCAATTCGCCATGGAAATGAATATTCCATACAGTACGCTGGTCACTGCGCTGGAGCGCGGCATTGAGGGAATGGCATATGGCACTGTGATCAAAATGTGTGACAAGCTGAGCCTGAACCCGGTAGACTTCTCCTCCCTGGAGCGAGATACATCGCTGGGGGCACAGCTGCTGGAGAACAGGGTGATGCAGTATTACGTCAAGCTGAACCAGACAGGAAGAGATAAGGTTCTGGAGCTGATGGACGACTTTGTTCAGATTGAGAAATACAGGGCAAAGGGAAAGAAGAACAACAAATGAGATATGATTATCTGATCGTCGGCGCGGGGCTTTTCGGCGCGGTGTTTGCTCATGAGGCCCGCGCGGCGGGCAGAAAATGTCTGTGCATTGACCGCCGTCCTCACCTTGGCGGAAACATCTATACAGTGGAAAAAAACGGGATACAGGTGCACAAATACGGCGCGCATATCTTTCACACCTCCGACAGAGCGGTGTGGGACTATGTGAATCATTTTGCCGAATTCAATCACTATGTAAATTCTCCTGTGGCGATCTATGGGGACGAGCTGTACAATCTGCCCTTCAATATGAATACCTTCAGCAGGATGTGGGGGATCAGGACACCTGCGGAAGCTCAGGCCATCATTGCAAGGCAGAGAGAGGAGGCCGCAGCGGCCCTGGGGAGCGGGAGGGCAGGCGCAGAACCGGCCAACCTGGAGGAGCAGGCGCTGTCTCTTGTGGGACGGGACGTGTATGAGAAGCTGGTGAAGGGTTACACCGAAAAGCAGTGGGGAAGAAGCTGTACGGAGCTTCCCGCTTTCATTATCCGCCGGCTGCCGGTGCGCTTTACCTACGACAATAATTATTTTTCCGACAGATATCAGGGGATACCCGTGGGCGGCTATACGCAGATTGCGGAAAAACTTCTGGAGGGTGTTCCGCTGAGGCTTGGCGTGACCTATGGGGAGTTTGCCGCCGAAAAAGGGAATGAGGATTATGCGGTGCGCTCCCGGGAGGGAGATCTCTTTGACAGGGTGGTGTACACCGGCATGATCGACGAGTACTTTGATTATTGCCTGGGAGAGCTGCAGTACCGTTCTCTTCGCTTTGAGGAGGAGGTTCTGGAGGGCTGCGGCAATTATCAGGGAAACGCCGTGGTAAACTATACGGAGAGAGAGGTGCCCTATACCCGTATTATCGAGCATAAGCATTTTGAGTTCGGAACGCAGCCGGATACGGTGATCACAAGGGAATATCCGGCCTCCTGGAGCAGGGGAGACGAACCCTATTATCCTGTCAATGATGAGCGCAACAGCAGTCTTTATCAGAAATATGCCGATCTGGCGTCGAAGGAGAAGAGAGTGATCTTCGGCGGGCGGCTGGGGCAATACCGATATTATGACATGGATAAGGTTATAGCGGAAGCGCTGAAGACAGTGAAGGCGGAATTGGAGTAGAAGAATTGGAGTAGAAACGAAAGAAGCTTCCTTGCCGGAAAAACCGGCAGGGAAGCTTTTTAACAATAGCTGTTGAACATCATGCCGCTGTAGGCGCTGGTATTGTAGGGACTGACAAAGGTGTGTCCCGGATTCTTGTACGCCACCACGGTCTTCTGCACATAGTTCATGGGGTTTAAGGAGATCTCGTTGCTCTTGCGGATCAGCATTCCGGAAAGGCTCTTCAGGCTTCCGAAGGTCTCCATAATATCCTGGGACTGCATTGCCGTCTCCCGCAGCAGGTCATGATCCAACGCAAGTGTGTCATCCGGCTCCAGAGTCACGCCCATGGATTCCAGGGAAGTGGTGTAAAGTCCTGCAATCCCTCTGAACTCTTTGATCAGCTGCCTGCTCTTGGACTGAGTTTCCAGATAGGAGGAAGCGGCTTTGATAAAGTCATTGTATCCGCCTACCAGGTGTGTCACATTGTCGGTAAGGGATTCCAGATCCGTCTTCAGGCCGATCTGGACGGGACTGCCCTCCTCCGTGATTCCGTGAAGCTTTATCTCATACTGTTTCTCGACTGCGAAGTGGTTGGAGGGTGAGGTGCGTTCCTCACCGTTTATCGAAAAGCTGGCATTGGAGGCTTCCCTGCTGGTGTAATCCAGACCGAAGTAGTCCACTGTGCCGGAACGCTTGCTGGTCTTGTCGTCAGTGACAGTGAACAGATGGGTTCTGCCCTGGCTGAGTCCGGCTGTCTCCGAGGTGAGGCGCAAGGCAGTTCTTCCGTCGGCCTCTGCCAGATCGGCGCGAATGCCAATGGCGGAATTGTTGATCAGGCGCATGAGACGCTCCTGAATTTCCCGGTTGGTCTCCGACTCGCCCACGGCAAACTGAAATTCGTAGTTCATGTCGTTGACGCTGATGTCGAAGGAGTAGGTGGCAGGCGCCAGAGCCGCTCTTGCGTCCGGCAGGAATGTGCCCAGATTTTCCTGGGAGGATGCCAGAGAGTGAACCTCCAGTTCCAGGGAAGGAATATCCGATTCGCTGTCCTGGGAGCCGATATAGGAGGCGGATGCTATGCTTTCGTCGGAAGAGTAAGCGCTTTTCTTGTCGAAGAGCACACTTCCGTCCAGCCCGCCCAGCTGTGCAACACGGTTTCGCAGTTCTCTCGCATTTTCCTTGATATCTACGGCGTACCGCTGAGTCGCCTTGCTGGTAGTGGGAAGATACCAGGGGGCATCTTTGTTTATCTTGACAATGGAATTGTACACACTGCGGAGTTCGCTCTTTTTGTGGGTGTCATAGCGCGTCAGAGCCTTCGGTGTGTAGGTAGTAAGATAATTGTTATAGACCGCGTTGAGTACCGAACTCATTGTCATGCCTCCCCTCTGCATTAATATGATATATCCTTTATATCGGCAGAAAGCAAATGTCGTTTAACAGATTCAGGAAAATTTCTGCCATTTTTTTTCTGCCGACAGTTTATCGCTTTTATTAGGAACAGACAGACTCTTCCGAAAAAAAGTATTGACGCCGGGGCCTGGCTATGATATAGTATTCAGGCGAGATAAGATTTAAGGTCTTTTTTTTATGCATAAAAAACGAGTGGAGGAAGCCGATATGCGTACAAAAATCACATTAGCATGTACCGAGTGCAAACAGCGTAACTACAATACGACCAAGGAAAAGAAGAACCACCCCGACAGGATGGAGACCAAGAAATATTGTAGATTCTGCAAGACTCACACACTGCACAAGGAAACAAAGTAAGCCGCCGGGAAAGGCATGGGGTATTGAAATGGGAGATTCCGCAAAGAAGCAGAAGAGCCCCGGTTTTTTCAGCGGGGTGAAAGCAGAATTCAAAAAAATTGTATGGCCGGACAGACAGGAGACCCTGAAGCAGTCTGTTGCCGTTGTAGCAATCTCAGTGGTTATGGGCGTTATAATTGCCATCATTGATTATGTTGCTAAAAACGGCGTACACTTCTTAACATCAATTTAGAGCGGGGGCGATTGTATGGCAGAGGCAAAGTGGTATGTGGTTCATACCTATTCCGGCTATGAGAATAAGGTCAAAGCCAATATTGAGAAGACCATCGAGAACAATAAAAATCTTGCCGAACAGATTCTGGAGGTGAGGGTTCCTCTGGAGGATGTGGTTGAGCTGAAGAATGGAGTACGCAAGACGGTTCAGCGCAAAATGTTCCCGGGATATGTGCTTCTCAATATGGAGATGAACGACGATACCTGGTATGTTGTTCGGAATACCCGCGGCGTCACGGGCTTCGTCGGGCCGGGAAGCAAACCGGTTCCCCTGACGGAAGCGGAGATGAAGCCGTTGGGGATCAAGACGGAGAATGTTTCCATCGACTTTGTGGAGGGAGACAGCATTGCCGTTGTGGCGGGTGTCTGGAAGGATACGGTGGGTGTCGTCCAGAAGCTGGATTACGGCAAGCAGACAGCTACCATCAATGTGGAGCTGTTTGGAAGAGAGACTCCCGTGGAGATCAGTTTTGCGGAGGTCAGAAAGCTTTAAAACGGTATTTGCGGCCCAGGCCGTCAGATATAAAAGCATGGCGGAATATCGTTTCCGCGTGTTGGAAGTGGGAGCAGGGACGCGAGCGTCAACGGGTGGACCTGCGCCGAAACGCCGTTAGTATCAGATAGTCTCTGAGGCTGCAATAACGGCTTACCACATTATAGGAGGTGCCAAAATGGCAAAGAAAGTAACAGGCTACATCAAATTACAGATTCCCGCCGGCAAGGCTACACCGGCTCCGCCGGTTGGTCCCGCACTGGGCCAGCACGGTGTGAATATCGTTGAATTCACCAAGCAGTTTAACGCCAGGACAGCGGACAAGGGAGATGTGATCATCCCCGTCGTGATTACCGTGTATGCGGACAGATCCTTCAGTTTCATCACGAAGACTCCTCCTGCTGCAGTACTGCTTAAGAAGGCATGTAACATCAAATCCGGTTCCGGAGTGCCGAACAAGACTAAGGTTGCGTCCATTTCCAAGGCAAAGCTTCAGGAAATTGCCGAGATGAAGATGCCTGATCTGAATGCGGCAAGCCTTGAGGCGGCAATGAGTATGATCGCGGGTACTGCGCGCAGCATGGGAATTACCGTTGAAGACTGACGGAAACTGCCCGGATTGTAACGTAAATTAACATTGGGAGACAACGGAAGTTGTCGCTGGAACCTAGGAGGTAAGATCATGAAACATGGAAAGAAGTATGCAGAGATCGCGAAGCTTGTAGACCGCACAGTGGCTTATGAGCCCGACGAGGCGATTGCTCTGGTAAAGAAGACCGCGGCGGCAAAGTTTGACGAGACCATCGAGGTTCATATCAAGACCGGCTGTGACGGACGTCATGCCGAGCAGCAGATCCGCGGCGCGGTGGTGCTGCCCAACGGAACGGGTAAGACCGTGAGGGTTCTGGTATTCGCAAAGGGTGACAAGGTAAACGAGGCGGAGGCTGCAGGCGCTGATTATGTGGGCGGCGAGGAGCTGATCCCCAAGATTCAGAACGACGGCTGGCTTGATTTTGACGTGGTAGTGGCAACCCCTGACATGATGGGCGTTGTGGGACGTCTCGGTAAGGTTCTGGGACCCAAGGGTCTCATGCCCAACCCCAAGGCAGGTACTGTCACAATGGATGTCACCAAGGCTATCAACGATATCAAGGCAGGTAAAATCGAGTACAGACTTGACAAGACCAACATCGTGCATGTTCCCGTAGGCAAGGCTTCCTTTACCGAGGAGGCACTTCTGGAGAACTTCAACGCACTGATGGATGCCATCGTGAAGGCAAAGCCCAGCGCACTCAAGGGCCAGTATCTGAGAAGCATTACTCTGGCGAGCACCATGGGCCCTGGCGTAAAGGTAAGTGTTGCCAGATTCTAAACGTAATTTTAACTATTTTGTAAAACAGGGGGTTGACAGCAGTCAGCCCCTTATGTTATAGTAAATCGGTCGCAAGACCAATGCCGAAGACAGCAGGTCCCGGAGACGCACGGAAAGGTTCTATCAGGCAGTTTACTGCCGACGGGCAATATGGTGCATGACCGGGGTAAGGATGGTACGCCTGCCGAGGAAAGAGTTTTACCCGGACTTTTTGCCTTCCTGTCTTCAGGGGGGCTTTCTTTTTGGAAAACTCCTTTCGGCGGGGGAGCGATCCCCACAAAATTCTATAAGGAGGTATAAAAATGGCAAAGGTTGAATTAAAACAGCCCATCGTAGACGAGATCTCCGCCAAGATTAAGGACGCCCAGTCCGTAGTTCTGGTAGATTACCGCGGACTTACCGTTGAGCAGGATACTCAGCTTCGTAAGAATCTGCGCGAGGCAGGAATCGTCTATAAGGTGTACAAGAACACCTTCATGACCCGCGCATTCAAGGACACAGCTTTTGAAGGCCTGACCCAGTATCTGGAAGGACCCAGCGCCGTTGCAATTTCCACAGAGGATGCAACCGCTCCCGCAAGAGTGCTGGCTGAGTTTGCAAAAAAGGCTGACAAGCTTGAGATCAAGGGCGGCGTTGTGGAAGGAACCGTGTACGACGCCAAGGGAATGGCAAGCATTGCAAGCATTCCTTCCAGGGATGTACTTATTTCCAGACTGCTTGGCAGCATGCAGAGTCCTATCACCAACTTTGCCCGCGTCATGAATCAGCTGGCAGAAAAAGGCGGCGCTTCCGCATGTGAAGCACCTGCGGCTGCTCCTGCTGAAGAGACTGCGGCAGAGGCACCCGCTGCAGAAGAGCCTGCACAGGCTGAATAATTTTTGCAACACAAAATCATAAAAATGGAGGATAATAAAAATGGCTAAATTAACAGCTCAGGAACTGATCGACGCTATCAAAGAGTTGACCGTATTAGAGTTAAATGACCTTGTGAAGGCATGTGAAGAGGAGTTCGGCGTATCTGCAGCAGCAGGCGTTGTGGTTGCAGCAGCAGGTCCCGCAGCAGCAGCTGAGGAAGAGAAGACCGAGTTCGATGTAGAGTTGACCGAGGTTGGCGCAGAGAAGGTTAAGGTTATCAAGGTTGTTCGTGAGATCACCGGACTTGGCCTGAAGGAAGCAAAGGACGTTGTGGACGGCGCTCCCAAGGTAGTGAAGGAAGGCGCTTCTAAGGAAGAGGCTGAAGAGGTTAAGAAGAAGCTTGAAGAGGTAGGCGCAAAGGTTACTCTGAAGTAATCAGGGCACACAGCGGCTGCATTCCGGCAGATAAGGCGGCTCCCATGTTCGCATGGGGAGCCGCTTTTTTGGAATTATTGTAACAAGATAGCCAGGGGGCTGAACTGCAGCCATATTTTCGGAAAAAATTGCCTTGACCCCTTGACAGACTTGTGTTATTATAAAAGATGCACTATTGTGCTGTGCTATGCCTTTTTTGCGTGCGCCAAATCAGAAAGAACGGGGTGAAATGTCAATGGAAAAAAACAGAATACGTCCGGTAGCCGGTTCCAGGGTTATGCGTATGAGTTATGCGAGACAGAAAGAGGTTCTCGGGATGCCTGATCTGATCGAAGTCCAGAAGGACTCTTATCAGTGGTTTCTTGACGAAGGCCTGAAAGAGGTTTTTGACGATATCTCTCCCATCGCAGACTACAGCGGTTCCTTAAGTCTGGAATTTGTGGACTTTGAACTGTGCAGAGACGATGTGAAGTATTCTATTGAAGAGTGCAAAGAGAGAGATGCTACCTATGCGGCGCCTCTGACGGTTACGGTTCGTCTGTACAATAAAGAGAAGGAAGAAATCAGCGAGCATAAGATTTTTATGGGCGATCTGCCGCTGATGACGGAGACCGGTACGTTTGTAATCAACGGCGCGGAGCGTGTTATCGTAAGCCAGCTTGTCCGTTCCCCCGGTATCTATTATGCCATCGGACATGACAAGATCGGAAAGAGACTGTTTTCCTGTACCGTTATCCCGAACCGCGGCGCGTGGCTGGAGTATGAGACGGACTCCAACGACGTGTTCTATGTGCGTGTAGACAGAACCAGAAAGGTTCCTGTCACTGTTCTGATCCGTGCGCTGGGCATCGGAACCAACGATGAGATCCGCGAGCTGTTCGGAGACGAGCCCAAGATTGAAGCCAGCTTTGCAAAGGACACTGCTGAAAATTATCAGGAGGGTCTGTTGGAGCTGTACAAAAAAATACGCCCCGGCGAGCCTCTCAGCGTGGAGAGTGCGGAGAGTCTGATCAACGCCATGTTCTTTGATCCCCGCAGATATGATTTGGCCAAGGTGGGCAGATATAAATTCAATAAAAAGCTGGCGTTCCGGAACCGGATCCGGAATCAGGTGCTGGCTGCAGACGCGGTGGATCCTTCCACCGGGGAGATTCTTGCATCGGCGGGAGACAAGGTCAGCGCCGAGCTGGCAGACACTCTTCAGAATGCGGCGGTTCCCTTTGTGTATGTGCAGACAGAGGAGAGAAATGTGAAAGTGCTCTCCAACATGATGGTGGATCTGACTGCTTTTGTGGACTGCAATCCCAGAGACTTCGGCATTCACGAGAAGGTATATTATCCGGTTCTGGCCAAGATTCTGGAGGAGTTCGGCAGTGATCCCGAGAAGCTTGCCGGAGCCATTAAGAAGAATGTACATGAGCTCGTTCCCAAGCATGTGACCAAGGAAGATATCATCGCTTCCATCAATTATAATATGCATCTGGAGTACGGTCTGGGCAACGACGACGATATTGACCATCTGGGCAACAGACGTATCCGTGCGGTTGGCGAACTGCTGCAGAACCAGTACCGTATCGGTCTTTCCAGGATGGAGAGGGTGGTTCGTGAGCGCATGACAACTCATGACACGGATGAGATTTCGCCTCAGTCCCTGATTAATATCAAGCCGGTGACATCTGCCGTAAAGGAATTTTTCGGTTCCTCCCAGCTGTCCCAGTTTATGGATCAGAACAATCCGCTGGGTGAGCTGACCCACAAGAGACGTCTGTCTGCGCTGGGTCCCGGCGGTCTGTCGAGAGACCGTGCCGGATTTGAGGTCCGGGACGTGCACTATTCCCATTACGGAAGAATGTGTCCCATCGAGACTCCCGAGGGTCCCAACATCGGACTGATCAACTCTCTGGCAAGCTATGCGCGTATCAACGAGTATGGCTTTGTTGAGGCACCCTACAGAAAGATTGACAAGACGAACCCGCAGAATCCTGTAGTCACCGAAGATGTGGTCTATATGACTGCGGATGAGGAGGACAATTATCATGTGGCTCAGGCCAGCGAGCAGCTGGACGCTGAAGGACATTTTGTCCGCAATATTGTGTCGGGCCGTTACCGGGATGAGACCTCGGAATACCCGAAGGCTATGTTTGACTATATGGATGTGTCGCCCCGCATGGTGTTTTCCGTGGCTACGGCACTGATTCCCTTCCTGGAGAACGACGACGCCAACCGTGCGCTGATGGGATCCAACATGCAGCGTCAGGCGGTGCCGCTTCTGACCACGGAGGCGCCTGCGGTGGGAACGGGCATGGAGCCCAAGGCTGCTGTGGACTCCGGTGTGTGTGTTGTGGCAAAGAAGGCGGGGACGGTGGACTATGTGTCCTCCAAGCTGATCAGAATGACTTATGACGACGGGGAAAAGGCGGAGATCCGTCTGACCAAGTTTTCCCGGAGCAATCAGTCCAACTGCTATAATCAGAAGCCTATCGTATGCAAGGGGGATCATGTGGCTGCGGGTCAGGTGATCGCGGACGGCCCCTCCACCTCCATGGGTGAGCTGGCGCTGGGAAAGAATCCCCTGATCGGCTTTATGACCTGGGAGGGCTATAACTACGAGGATGCGGTTCTGCTCAGTGAGAGACTGGTTCAGGAGGATGTGTATACCTCCGTTCACATTGAGGAATACGAGGCGGAGGCCCGGGATACCAAGCTGGGGCCCGAGGAGATTACCCGCGACGTTCCCGGCGTGGGCGACGACGCGTTGAAGGATCTGGACGACAGAGGCATCATCCGCATCGGAGCGGAGGTGCGTGCCGGCGATATTCTGGTGGGTAAGGTGACGCCCAAGGGAGAGACGGAGCTCACCGCGGAGGAGAGGCTGCTGCGCGCCATATTCGGAGAGAAGGCCAGAGAGGTCAGAGATACCTCGCTGAAGGTTCCTCACGGCGAGTACGGTATTGTGGTGGATGCCAAGGTGTTTACGAGGGAAAACAGCGACGAGCTGTCCCCCGGGGTAAATATGGCAGTCCGCATCTATATTGCACAGAAGAGGAAGATCTCTGTGGGAGACAAGATGGCAGGCCGTCACGGCAACAAGGGTGTGGTTTCCCGCGTGCTGCCCGTGGAGGATATGCCTTATCTGCCCAACGGACGTCCTCTGGATATCGTGCTGAACCCGCTGGGCGTGCCCTCGCGTATGAATATCGGACAGGTACTTGAGATTCATCTTTCCCTGGCCGCAAAGGCGCTGGGCTTTAACGTGGCTACGCCGGTGTTCGACGGAGCCAACGAGAATGATATCATGGACACTCTGGAACTGGCCAATGATTATGTCAATCTGGAGTGGGAAGAGTTTGAAAAGAAGCACAAGGAGGAGCTGCTCCCGGAGGTGGTGGAGTATCTCTATGAAAACAGAGATCACAGAGAGCTCTGGAAGGGCGTTCCCATTTCCCGCGACGGAAAGGTGCGTCTGCGCGACGGAAGGACGGGCGAGTATTTTGACAGCCCTGTCACCATCGGCCACATGCATTACCTGAAGCTGCATCATCTGGTGGACGACAAGATCCATGCACGTTCCACCGGCCCTTACTCCCTGGTTACGCAGCAGCCTCTGGGCGGAAAGGCTCAGTTCGGCGGACAGCGTTTCGGAGAGATGGAGGTGTGGGCGCTGGAGGCATATGGCGCATCCTATACCCTGCAGGAGATTCTGACGGTGAAATCCGACGATGTGGTGGGCCGTGTGAAAACCTATGAGGCCATCATCAAGGGAGACAATATCCCTGAGCCCGGCATTCCCGAGTCCTTCAAGGTGCTGCTGAAGGAGCTGCAGGCACTGGGACTGGACGTGCGGGTTCTGCGTGAGGATCAGACCGAGGTGGAGATTATGGAGTCCATCGACTACGGCGATACGGATTATCGTTATGAGATGGAGGGAGACCGCAAGTATGACGACGATTATGACAACGGCTCCCTGGGCAAGATGGGCTACCAGGCACAGGAATTTGACGATGAGAGCGGGGAACTGATAAGCTCAGACGAAGATGAGTTCGATGACGATGAGTTTGAAGACGAGGCAGAGGACTTTGAGGTCGAGGACGAGTTTGAGTGAGTTCGGACAGGAAGGCTCCGAACCTGAGCGATATTGAAAATGAAAGGGAGAACCATTCATGTCAGAAGTAAAAAACGAAACAGCGTATCAGCCCATGACATTTGATGCCATCAAGATCGGTTTAGCTTCACCCGAAAAGATCCGCGAGTGGTCCTACGGCGAGGTGATGAAGCCGGAGACCATCAATTACAGAACGTTGAAGCCCGAGAGGGACGGTTTGTTCTGCGAGAAGATTTTCGGACCCAGCAAGGACTGGGAATGCCACTGCGGCAAATACAAGAAGATCAGATATAAAGGTGTTGTCTGTGACAGATGCGGCGTTGAGGTTACCAAGGCCAGCGTCCGCAGAGAGCGCATGGGTCATATTGAGCTGGCGGCGCCGGTGTCCCACATCTGGTATTTTAAGGGGATCCCCAGCCGTATGGGACTGATCCTGGATCTGTCTCCCAGAGTGCTGGAGAAGGTGTTGTATTTTGCGTCTTACATTGTGCTGGACGCCGGGGAAACCGGCCTGGATTACAAGCAGATCCTGTCCGAGAAGGAGTATCAGGATGCCAGGGAGACCTATGGAAATAAATTCCGTGTGGGCATGGGAGCAGAGGCCATCAAGGAACTGCTGCAGTCCATCGACCTGGAGGTGGAGGCAGCGGAGCTGAAGACCGGCCTGCGGGAGTCCTCCGGTCAGAAGCGTGCCCGGATCATCAAGAGGCTGGAGGTGGTGGAGGCATTCCGCGAGTCCGGCAACAAGCCGGAGTGGATGGTGATGGATGTGATCCCCGTGATCCCTCCCGATATCCGCCCCATGGTACAGCTGGACGGCGGACGTTTTGCAACCTCCGACCTGAACGACCTGTACAGAAGGATTATCAACAGAAATAACCGTCTGAAGAGACTGCTGGAGCTGGGCGCTCCCGATATCATTGTCCGCAATGAGAAGAGAATGCTTCAGGAGGCGGTGGATGCCCTGATCGACAACGGCAGAAGAGGCCGTCCTGTCACCGGGCCGGGCAACAGGGCTCTGAAATCCCTGTCCGATATGCTGAAGGGTAAGTCGGGACGGTTCCGTCAGAACCTGCTGGGTAAGCGTGTGGACTATTCCGGCCGTTCCGTTATCGTGGTGGGCCCCGAGCTGAAGATTTATCAGTGCGGCCTTCCCAAGGAGATGGCCATCGAGCTGTTCAAGCCCTTTGTGATGAAGGAGCTTGTGGCGAAGGGAATCAGTCAGAACATCAAGAATGCCAAAAAGCTGGTAGACAAGATGGATACCCAGGTGTGGGATGTGCTGGAGGAGGTTATCAGGGAGCATCCTGTTATGCTGAACCGTGCACCGACACTGCACAGACTGGGAATCCAGGCGTTTGAGCCCATTCTGGTAGAGGGTAAGGCGATCAAGCTGCATCCCCTTGTGTGTACCGCATTCAACGCGGACTTTGACGGAGACCAGATGGCGGTTCATCTTCCTCTGTCCGTGGAGGCCCAGGCGGAGTGCCGTTTCCTGCTGCTTTCCCCCAACAATCTGCTGAAGCCCTCCGACGGTGGCCCCGTGGCGGTTCCTTCGCAGGATATGGTGCTGGGCATTTATTATCTGACCCAGGAGAGACCCGGCGCGCTGGGCGAAGGCAAGTTCTTCAAAAATGTGAATGAGGCCATATTGGCCTATGAGAATAAGGCATGTACGCTGCATTCCAGGATTAAGGTCCGCGTGTCAAAGAGAAATGCGGAGGGCGAGACAGTTACCGACAATGTGGAATCCACGCTGGGCCGTTTCATCTTCAATGAGATTCTTCCGCAGGATCTGGGCTTTGTGGACAGGACGGATCCGGAAAACCTGCTGAAGCTGGAAGTGGATTTCCATGTGGGCAAAAAGGGTCTGAAGCAGATTCTGGAGAAGGTCATCAACACCCACGGAGCATCCAGAACCGCTGAGGTGCTGGACGATGTGAAGTCCATCGGCTACAAGTATTCTACCAGGGCGGCCATGACCGTATCCATTTCCGATATGACCGTGCCTGCCAGGAAGCCCGAGATGCTGGCGGCCGCACAGGCTACCGTGGACAGGATTTCCGCAAACTTCCGCCGCGGACTGATCACCGAGGAGGAGCGTTATCGTGCGGTGGTGGAGACCTGGAACGAGACGGATAAGGAGCTGACCGAGGTACTGCTGGCCGGCCTGGATAAGTATAACAATATTTTCATGATGGCCGATTCCGGAGCCCGTGGTTCCAACCAGCAGATCAAGCAGCTGGCAGGTATGCGCGGACTGATGGCGGATACCACCGGAAGAACCATCGAGCTGCCCATCAAGTCCAATTTCCGTGAGGGACTGGATGTGCTGGAGTATTTCATGTCCGCGCACGGCGCCCGGAAGGGATTGTCCGATACGGCGCTTCGTACTGCGGACTCCGGTTATCTGACAAGAAGAATGGTTGACGTGTCCCAGGAGCTTTCCATCCGTGAAACTGACTGTTGTGAGGGGAAGAACGAGATTCCGGGTATTGTCGTGAAAGCGTTCATGGACGGCAAGGAGACCATCGAGGGTCTGAAGGACAGAATTACCGGCAGATATTCCTGCGAGGATATCTATGACAAGGACGGGGATCTGATTGTAAAGCACAATCACATGATTACGCCCAGCCGCGCGGCGCGGATTCTGAGCACCGGCGTGGACGAGAAGGGTGAGCCCATTGAGGCAGTGAAGATCCGGACGATCCTGACCTGCCGTTCCCATGTGGGAATCTGTGCAAAGTGCTACGGTGCAAACATGGCTACCGGCGAGGCGGTGCAGGTGGGCGAAGCGGTGGGAATTATCGCCGCACAGTCTATCGGTGAGCCGGGTACGCAGCTGACCATGAGAACCTTCCACACCGGAGGTGTGGCCGGCGACGATATCACCCAGGGTCTTCCCCGTGTGGAGGAGCTCTTCGAGGCCAGAAAGCCCAAGGGACTTGCAATCATTGCGGAGTTCGGCGGCAAGGCAGAGCTGAGAGACACCAAGAAAAAGCGGGAAGTGGTCATCTCCAATGAGGAGACCGGCGAATCCAAGGCTTATCTGATTCCCTACGGTTCCCGTATCAAGGTGCTGGACGGACAGGTGCTGGAGGCAGGAGACGAGCTGACAGAGGGAAGCGTGAATCCTCATGATCTGCTGAAGATTAAGGGAATTCGTGCCGTACAGGATTATATGCTCCGCGAGGTACAGAGAGTGTACCGCCTGCAGGGTGTTGACATTGCGGATAAGCACATTGAAGTGATCGTGCGCCAGATGCTGAAGAAGGTTCGCATAGAGACCAATGGAGACACGGAATTCCTGCCGGGTACGCTGGTGGATGTGCTGGACTACGAGGATATGAACGAGACACTGGCGGCAGAGGGCAAGGAACCCGCCGAGGGCAAGCAGGTACTGCTTGGAATCACCAAGGCAGCGTTGGCAACCAACTCCTTCCTTTCCGCAGCATCCTTCCAGGAAACCACAAAGGTGCTTACTGAGGCAGCGATCAAGGGCAAGGTGGATAACCTGATCGGCCTGAAGGAAAACGTGATTATCGGTAAACTGATTCCTGTGGGAACCGGTATGAAGCGGTATCGGAATACCAGGCTGAGCACGGATGAGGTAGCTGTATCCGAAGAAGGAGAATACGATATCGAAGAAGAGATCAGCTATGAGCAGGTTGACGAGGAAGAGACTGTAACAATAGAATAAATGTATGTGTTGGCCGGGGGGGCGCCTCATGTATAGGGGATCTCCCGGCTTTTTTTGTCCCAAGAAAACAGGAGTCGGGTTTTCGTTAAACTATACAATAGGATTCAGTACATACAGGAAAATTCTTGCATTGCTTTGTGAAAAATGTGCTGATTTTGGGTTAAATTCTGCCAAAAATGCATCATCTATTGCAAATGGAAAGATAACAATGTTATACTTGCATTATCGAAAAGGAAACGGCCGGAAGGCCATGGGATGTATCCGGTATCAAAGTCATGTGGATATCGGGAGACATTTCGCCGCCAGGGGTATCCCGGGAGAAAGATAGAGGATCAGGAGGAAATGAGAGAATGGGTGAGCAGACATAAAAAGTGTGTGACGGGGCTGATGCTTTTTGGAATTGCCTTTTTGTGTTGTCTGCTGCCGCGTCAGACTGTAAGTGCGGCTTCTCCTTACTATGGTATTACCATCGACGGAGATTTTTCCGACTGGGCCGGGGTGCAGAAGTATCCCGGAGCAAACGGAGTGAATCAGGTTGCCTTTGTGTTTGACGGAGATTACCTGTATATCTATATCGACGAGCCGACTCAGGCGTTCAGCGCAACCTGGTCCGGTACTCACAGCAACGGAAAGTTTACCATTGTGACGGATCTGGGGTATGAGACCCTGTTTCAGCTTACACAGGAGAACGGCGGAAGCGTCGCGGGAGTGGAGGGTGCGATCTGTGCACACAGCGATGTGACCTGGGGACTGCCCGGCTACTATTGGGAGATAGCGATTCCGGCAGCCAATCTGGGGCCTTACAATGCAACGGTTTCCTTCGGACATTACCTTGCGGATTCCCTGTTCGTCAGGGATGTGGCAAATATCTCCGGCGGCGGTTCAGAGGGAGGCGGTGAAAACGGAGGGAATCCCGGAGAGTCCGGCGGCGGTACGTTTCCCGAAAATCCTGCGCCGGGCGGCACCTTCAACGGGGTTGTCTACGACGGCAGTTATGACGACTGGTTGTACTATCCCCACAATGTGCTTCACTGGGCAACTGCCGGAACCCAGGAGAATGTTCCGGATGCGGAGGCTGCGCTGTATTCCGTGGACGGTATTTTGTACGGCCATGCGGTGACTTTCATGAATGAGCGCCTGCAGGAAGCAGGGGGAGAATTTACATCCGGTGTCAGTATCCGGGTGAATGAGGATATGAATTATTGTTTTTATCCCATGATGGTGACGGTGGACGGTTCGGGGAAGATCAATTACGACCCTCAGAGGTCAGGGCTTCCCTATGGCACCTATGAATTTTATTTGCTGGATACCCAGGGCTGGGCGGCTGCAGAATATATCTGGCAGTTGACGGATCCCTCGGATCCCCTTATTTACGGCACAAACGGGGTATATGGGAAAATGATGGTCACGGTGGGGCCGTCAAAAGACGAGATGGAATTCTGGCTGGATCTCTCCATGATCGCTTCAAAATTCAAGATGGAGACCGACAGTGTGAAGACCGTGGCGGCGCAGTTTGCGCGCCTGGGAGGCGGCTGGGTGATAACGGCCGGAACCACCACAGGTCCGCTGCTGGGGCTGGGACTCTGCGTTTCCGTGGTGGCCTGTGGCATGATTCGCAGAAAACAGGCAAACGGCGGTAAAACGGTATGATGTATCTGACCGGAATTGCCGCGCTGATTATCTGGGTGTATCTGCTCTCTGTGTTAAAGCGATGTAAACTGCATGCATGGCATTTCCTGTTGGGCAGTCTGGGATTGTTCGTCTTCATGATGATTTTCCTGCGTCCTGTGCTGGTAAAGCCGCTGGCCAGGTGTGTAGCGGCCATTGCAGGCGGCTTTGGAAGCCTGACGGGGACCTTCACGGCTTACTTCAAGTACGGCATTTTATTTGTTCATGGCCTGGACAGTACGATTACCCTGCAGATCGACTTCGAGTGTTCGGGAATCATCGAGATTATGGCATTTGTGGCTCTGCTTGCGTTCTTTCAGGTGTATGACCGCAACGAAAAGCTTTTTGTGGGGGTTCTGGGTACGTTGGGGATCATTTTTTCCAATGTGCTGCGGATTATTGTGATCTGCCTGATGATTTATTTTGGCGGAACAGGGATGTATTATGTGGCGCATGCCATTGTGGGAAGGCTGTTGTTTTACGGTCTGTCCGTTCTGCTGTATTTTTATGTCTTTACGAAACCACAGATCATTCGCACCAAAGTGGGAAAGTTTACCTATGGAAATCATTAACAGGATTTTAAATTCCTTTGTGTTCTGGGCAGCGTGGATCGTTATTCCGCTGATTATGGAGATTGCTCCGGCTGTGGGAAGCATGTTTATCCTGCAGAAGAGAAAGGTTTTTCCTGCCCAGGACAGAAAACCGGTTATTTATCCGGAGATCACCATTATTATTCCGGTTTATAATTCCGCGGATACACTGGAGGCCTGCCTGCGCTCTATTGCCGAAAGTGATTACCCGGACAGCTGTATCAATGTTTTTCTGGTAAATAACCAGAGCAGCGACAACAGCTTTTTTGTCTACACACAGTGTCAGAAAAAATTTCCCACCCTGCTGATGAGCTGGATGAATGCGGAGCAGGGAAAGTCCAAGGCGCTGAATCTGGCGCTTTATAACAGCCGCGGGAAATATATTATTCATATCGACAGCGACGGGGCACTGGAGCCGTCCGCGATCAGGCATATGGTGGAGCGCTTTGAGAGCGATACCACCATAAATGTTATGACAGGAGCCATCTGCACCAGTCCGCAGCTGATCGAGCGGTATCCGCGGGGGCTGTCAAGGGTGTTTCGGAAGCTGGAGTTTATGGAGTATGCCCAGGCATTTCTGGCAGGGCGGAATTACGCGTCGGAGACCAATTCCATCTACACCCTGTCGGGGGCATTTTCCGGATTCCGCAAGATGGCCATTCTGAAATCCTGGCTGTACAGCACGGACACCATATGCGAGGACACCCAGATTACCTTCCAGATGAAGTATATTCAGAAGGAGGAGGTAAGGATCAGCGAGAAGTCCATCTTCTTCGTGGAGCCCATCGAAGGCTTTGACAAGCTGTATACCCAGAGACAGCGCTGGCAGAGGGGCAGTCTGGAGGTAGCCCGGCTGTTCGACCAGGAGAGCCTGAAGCCCGGCAGGATGATGAAGGATGTAAATGTCAGGACGCTGATGTACGATCACACCTTTGCCTTTCCCAGACTGATCTGGTATCTGGCGCTGATCTGCCTTGGCTTTATGGGATTTTCGGGGAGAACCATCGCCTTATCCATGGGCGCTATTTTTATCCTTTATATTCTGTGCGGTTACTTTTACTATTTTGCAATATTGGGCTTTTTGACGGAGTTTAAGGAGCTGAAGCGATATTACAGGAAGCAATGGTGGGTGGTTCCCCTCCTGCCCTTTTTTAATTTTGCCGTTTTTTTCATCCGTATGGCCGGAGTGATCAATACCATAGGCACGGACAGCGCGTGGAAGACGAAGACGCTTACCGAGGAACGGGGGATTTTCAGACAGCAGATTAAAAAGGATTTTACGGTGGTGCGCAGGCTGATCCAAAAGGCGGACAGCTGGTTTAATGAAAAGCCGGGCGCGGGGAAACAGCCTGTGCGAAAGGGAGCCCTGTGGTATACTGGAATCGGTCTGGTCTATTTTCTGGCAATCAACCTGAGTGTGATGGGATTTTGGGTGAAGAAGACCTTCGGCATAGGGTTTGGGGAGCTGGTGGCAACGCTGCTGTCCCCCACAAAGGGGACGGGAAATGAGACCATTGTCAGGGTGGCGGCGGTGTGTGTGCCCCTGATTCTGGCGGAGGTGGCGCTCTATGTGGGAGTCGCTTTGTTCTGCCGCAGGCGGAAGCACTTTGTCCGGGCGGAGCGTATTCTGGCGGCAGGTGCGGCGGTTTTCCTGGCGGGAAGCTGTTTCTACCTCAACTCCGTGTACGACGTGACGGGGTATCTGGCGGACAAGGCGGGGAAAACCATGCTTTATGAGCAGTATTATGTGGATCCCCGGGAGGTTGCAGTTACCTCGGCAGAAGGGGGAAAGAACCTGATTTATATTTACCTGGAAAGTATGGAAACCACCTATGCCTCAGTCGCGGCAGGGGGAAGGCAGGAGACCAACTATATCCCCAATCTGACCAGGCTTGCAGAGGAAAATGTTTCGTTTTCCGATTCCGACAGACTGGGCGGATTTCACTGCGATTCAGGTACGGGGATCACCATGGCCGCAATCTGGGCCAGCACCACAGGTACTGTTTACTCCCCCGGACTGGCCGCGTCGGAGGGAGAGAAAATGGCTCCCGGCATCATCACGCTGGGGGATATGCTGGGACGGATGGGATACAGGCAGGAATTTCTGTGCGGTTCCGACGGGGATTTCGGAGGACGTAAGGATTTTTTTGAGCAGCACGGCAATTTCCAGGTGCTCGATCTGTATGCTGCCCGGGAGAAAGGGTATATTCCGGAGGATTACTATGTCTGGTGGGGCTTTGAGGACAGAATCCTGTATGAGATCGCCAAGGAGGAGCTTCTGGAGCTGGCGGCAGAGGAGGAGCCTTTTCATTTTTCCATGCTGACGGTGGATACCCATCATGTGGACGGGTATGTATGTGAAATCTGCGGTCAGACCTATGACAGCCAGACAGCCAACGTGGTGTCCTGTGCGGACAGGCAGGTGTCGGAATTTCTGGAGTGGTGCAGTCAGCAGGATTTTTATGAGGATACGGTCATTGTGATCACAGGAGACCATCCCCGGATGGATACTTCCCTTGTGGCGGGGGTATCCTACTTTGACAGAACGGTTTACAATTGTTTTATCAATGCGGCGCCGGAGGGAGAGATCAGAAAGTCGGGGCGTACCTTTACCACTATGGATCTGTTTCCAAGCATACTGGCGGCCATGGGCTATGAGATCGAAGGAAACAGGCTGGGGCTGGGGACAAACCTGTTTTCGGCCGAGGAGACCCTGGCGGAGAAGAAAGGTTTTGACTGGCTGAGCCGGGAGGCGGCAAAGTCCTCAGACTATTACAAAGAAAAATTTTCAGGCAAATCACAGTGAGGCGGCGAGAGCATTCATGTCGAACAAGAAGGGAAAAAACAAAAAGAAGAAAAGGATAAATATTTTTCAGAGGATGACGCTGTGGGTTGTCTTTGCCTTTCTTGTGGCAGGGGGCGGGGCGCTGTTCGCCTGGTTTCAGCTGGAGGAATATGAGAGCGGGGTGGCGGAGATCTACGCCGTACAGCAGGACTCCCTTGTGCAGCTGGTGCTGGATCAGATCAATCTGAACCGGGGGCAGAAGGACGAGAGCGTTATCACGGACATTATCGGAACCCTGGATTCCTCCAACAATAAGTACTGGACGCTGTCGGATGAGGCGGCCATGGTTTTCGTCAAGGATGTCACGGAGACCAACCGCTATAAAGGCTTTACGGCGGAGACCTATTTCGGTTCGGACAGCGCCAGACGGTTTCTGGATGGGCTGTCCATGAACAGGGTTACCCACAGCATGATCGTGCTTGGGGGAAGAGATTATATTGCCTCCGGGGTGCGGTTTTCCTATCAGGACAGGGAGTATGAGATCTGTCTGCTGACCAATCCGGACGCGGTGTTGGACCACAACGCCTATCTGGGGGCAAGGATTAACCTTTCCGTGATGATCGGCGTGGTTTTGTGCGTTTTCCTGATCACCGTGGTGGCCCTGGCCGGATGCTATGTAAAAAAGCTCAGGCAGTTGGAGGAAGAGAAGCAAAATACAGAGGTTCTGTCAAGGATGGTGGAAAAGCTGAACAATGAGCTTTCCATGGATTCCTTGTTTGACGCCAGGCTGGCGGTGTTCCGGCTGGATCAGGCAAAGGTGCTCTTTGCGAAGCTGGAGGAGCGGGAACGGCTGCCCGTGACGTTGATGCAGTTGGAGTATGACTCGGAGGCTGCAGCCGCACTTTTCCTGGAGGATGCCTATCTTCAGCTGGACCGGAGGATTTTCCGGTTCCGGGATCGGAAGAAGAAAAGGCTTGTGCTGGTGGGAGTGGGCTGCGACGACAGGGAGGCGGTCAAGGCCGTAGAGTGGCTTTTGTGCAGGAAGCTGCGGCTGACTGCCGTGGAGTGTATTGACAGTGGAGACGCGATTTCGCTGGAAGAGGCGCTGGAGAAGCTCTGCGGCAAAGAGACGGAAGCCGCTTTGACAGATTGATCGGCAGGCGCCGGGAGGTAAGGTAATGGAAAACAGGCTGGCTCGTCAGTATCAGTTTAAGTTCTATCTAAACGGTGGCCACAGTATATTGATCGACGGACATCAGGGACAGGTTCATCCCCACACCTGGGAATTTGGTCTGAAGATATTGATGCGGAGAGAGGAATTTGTGGAGTTCAATGTCTTTGAAAAGGCCATCAATCTGTTTTTTGAGAAGTATCAGAACCAGACGCTCAACGGAGTGAAGCCCTTTGACACGCTCATGCCCACTCTGGAGAATATGGTTGATTATTTCGGGGAACAGCTTCGGGGAGTGATCCGCGCCGTGGGCGGGGAGCTGTCGCAGATCGAGGGCAGCGAGACTCCTACGAGAAGCTATATTGTGTCTTACGAGGGCGACCCGGTGTACATGGAGAATGTGGAGCAATTTTCGCGGCAGGCCATATCCAGAGTGATGGATAAAATGCTGGATCAGATATAGGAAGAAAACGGATCGACGATGAAGAGAAAGCTGGGAAGTATTGCAGTCATACTTTTTTACGGAATAGGCGCGTGTCTGCTGGTGTGGCTGATATATCAAAACGGTGTCTGGCCCGGCGGGTCTGACACCATGTGTCATGTCTATAAGGGAGATATTCTTTACAAGGAGATACTGAAGGGGAATTTTTATCCTTTGATCGATCCTCTGTGGTATAACGGCGTGGAGATGATGCGCTACTGGGCGCCTCTTCCCGTGTATGTGCTGGCGCTGTGCCAGGCGTTGGCGGGAGGGGATCTCTTTTACGGATATCTTCTGTTTGTGGGCGGCGTGTTCTTTTTCGGGGCGCTGGTGTGGCTGCACATCGGCAGCAGGCATGGCAGATGGAAGCTGGGGGCGTTTCTCGGAGCGCTCTGGTTCTTTATGCCCAACAATCTCTATGCGCTGTTTGTGGAGGGAAATCTGCCCAGATCCCTGTGTATGATTTTTCTGCCCTGGCTGATGGAACAGATCTGGCTGTATCTGACAGAAAAGCGCTGGCAGAATCTGTTGGGGATTCTGGGGTGTTTTCTGCCCATCGTGCTCTGCCATCTTGGCTACGCAGGCATGATCCTGCTGGCGGTGCTTCTGTTTCTTGCAGTGTATCTCATTCGGTTTGGGGGTCTGCGGAAATGTCTGCACATCCTGTTTGCCCTGGTGCTTTCCATCCTGATTCTGGGCGTGTGGGTCTATCCCTCCCTGCAGGGGGGTATTACCTCCACGGACAGCTCACAGGTTATGAAAACCTTTTTCCAGAGTGCGGCGGTTTCTCTGAATCCTTTTTACCGCATACAGAACGGCGCCTGGGCGGCGTTCTATTTTGGGCTTGCAGCCTTTCTGGCGGCGGTTCCCGGGGTGTTTTTCGGGAAAAACAGATCCTCGGTGTATTTTTTCTCGGCACTGTTGATCTTTCTGTGTACTACCAACGCCATGTATCCGATTATCAGTCATTTGCCCGGCAGCCAGTATCTCTGGATGCTGCGGTTTCTTTCCATTGCCCTGTGCATGATTCTGTTCGGACTGATGCTCTGGCACACGCTGAAGAAGAGCTGGCTGCGGCTTTTTGCCTTTCTTCTGGTTCTGGATGTGCTGCCGTCCATGACGCTGGTGGCGGGAGATTTTTCCGCGAGGCCGGTGGAGGAGCGGATGGCGGAAATCGATCAGTATTCTCTGCTGTCTGAAGCCAGGGAAATCACCACGCAGCGGATTGCCTGCATGGATTTGAATGCCCTGGAATCCACGGGGGCGTTTCTGATCTCCGACTATGGGAAGCCCATGGCGGCGACCTTTGGCGCAGGCTGGCAGTCTGCCAATACGGCGGAAAACATTGTGATGCTGAACGAGGCCATGGAGACAGGGCGCTACCATTACCTGTTTGACAGGTGCCTGGAGCTGGGGAATGATTCCGTCCTGATCCGCATCGATCAGATGAAGGACGGCTACCTGGATCTGGAGAAGGTGAAGGTGGCCGGGGAGGCAGTGGGGTATAAGCTGGCGGCGGAAAATGAGAGTTATCTTCTGTTTCACCTGGATACCTGGGAGCAGTTTGGAGTGGTCAGCGATTATCAGGCCATCGGCATTGGAAGGGCGTCCCTGAGCGTCACCATGGACTATCCGGCCATGGAGTGCGGGGACTCGGATAATCTGAACGACTACCGTTTTGAAGAATTGGTAAAATACAGGCTTGTGTTTTTGGACGGTTTTACTTATGATAATAAGCAGAAGGCGGAGGAACTGGTGCTGCGGCTCTCGGAGGCAGGAGTCCGGGTGGTGATCGGGGCGGACGGCATTCCGGTGGATGAGCACACCGGTGTCAGCAGTTTTCTGGATGTTGTTTGCCAGCCCATGCTTTTTTCCAACGGCTATCCGCTGCTGGATACCATAGACGGGGTGCTGGACTGCGATCTTTTTCCGGAGGGATATACCAGTTGGCGCGCCATGTATCTGAACGGACTGGATGAGTGCTGGGGAAAGATAGTTGAGCTGGAGGAGGAGCTGGAGTTTTTCGGAACGGTCAAAAATGACAACATTGTGATGATTGGACTGAATCTGCCTTATTTTTACAGCCTTACCCGGGATGAGGGAGTGGGAAGGCTTCTGTCTCATGCCATGACGATCTCGGAAAACCAGCTGCCTCACAGGAGCACCGTCCCTCTTGAGGTGGAGTGGGAAAAAGACCGGATTATCATTCGGTCGGAGTATGACAATGTAAATACCACGCTGGCTTACCATGACATTTTTGACGGATCAGCAGAGGTTGCCCACAGGAATAACCTGACCTATGTGAACCGGGGAGAGACGGTGATTTGGCTGCACTATCCGTATCTGAAGGAAGGACTTCTGATCAGCGTTGTGTCCCTGCTTCTGACAGTGCTGTTCCTGCTCAGAGTGAGAATGCTCTGGCGTGGGCGCTATGTGGAAAAGGTGGAGCTTACCGAGGTGAAGCGTCCTGTCAGGGGAAAAACGCCCTGCTTTGAGGTGACGGTTCCCGAAGGAGTCAAGTACAGAGTCACAGGGGTGGAGTGGTATGACGGGGAAGGCGGCCGGATGCAGCCGGACAGCCTGTTCGGAGAAGGCAGATGCCAGGTCAGGATTACGCTCAGGGTGGATGAGGAGGAACATTTCTCCGGGGAACTGAGGGCATCCGTGAACGGGCTGAACGCGGACAGCACGCAGCTGCAGGAAAGGGACAAGGCGGCTTCGGTGGAAATGTCCTATGAGGTGCTGGATCCCTTCCGCTATATCCGACAGCCGGAGGATCTGGAGGTATTTTCCGGGGAGAAGGCCACAGTCAGGTGGAGTATATCCAAGATGCCCCAGGTAGGGTATTTACAGATATTGGAAGGAGAAAACTGGATTATCTGTGACACACTTCCCAGAGAGGCGGAGTGGGAGCTTTCCCTGGAACTTTCAGGGGACAGCTTCGGCAAAGCGGAGCAGGAGAAATACCGGCTTGCTTATATCACCGGAACCGGAGGGCTGGAGTACAGCCGGGAGTTCACGGCAAAATGGAAGGAGAACGGGCGAATGAGAATTTTGGTGACAGGCGTGAACGGACAGCTGGGTCATGACGTGATGAATGAGCTGGCGGCGAGAGGGATAGAGGGAGTGGGGACAGATCTCACTCCGGCCTACGGCGGACTGCAGGACGGCACCGCGGTGACAGAAATGCCATACAGACAGCTTGACATTACGGACGGCGGCGCGGCGGCTGAACTTCTGCGTAGGGAGAGACCGGATGCGGTGATCCACTGTGCGGCTTATACGGCGGTGGATGCCGCGGAGGAAAACGAAGCGCTTTGCCGCAGGGTGAATGCGGAGGGAACCCGAAACCTTGCCTTGATGTGCAGGGAGCTTGACATTAAGATGCTTTATATCAGCACGGATTATGTGTTCAGCGGGAAGGGCGAGCATGTCTGGGAGCCGGAGGACGAGAAAGCGCCGGAAAGCGTATACGGGCAGACCAAGTACGAGGGCGAGCTGGCGGTGCAGGAGCTTCTGGAGAAGTACTTTATCGTCCGGGTGGCCTGGGTGTTCGGCATCAACGGCAAAAATTTTGTCAGAACCATGCTGAAGCTGGCAGAAAGCCATGACACGATCCGGGTGGTGAACGACCAGTTCGGTTCCCCCACCTACACGCTGGATTTGGCCAGACTGCTGGCGGATATGATAGTCACGGAGAAATACGGTGTCTATCACGCCACAAACGAAGGAATCTGTTCCTGGTATGATTTTGCCTGCGCAATCTTTCAGGAGGCCGGCGTGAACGTGAAGGTGGTGCCTGTTACCACGGAGGAATACGGAGCTAAGGCGAAACGGCCTGCAAACAGCCGGATGAGCAAGGAAAAGCTGTCGGAAAACGGATTTGAACGTCTTCCCGAATGGCGGGACGCGCTGAGACGGTATATCCGGGAGTTAAAAGCGTGAAAGGGGGGAACCGAATTGCGCAGGAGGATTTTATCCGTATTGGTCTGTCTGGCCGCGCTTGCCGTTATGCTGGGCCTTGGCGCGGCCGGCAGACGGAATACCGCGGATGCCATCGGCATCGGCGTGATTATGGGTGAGGCTGTGAGAGTGCGCCAAGCCCCGTCCCGGACTGCGGATATCGTCGCAGTGCTGAGGGGCGGGCTGGAAGTAACCGTTCTGGCGGAGGAAAATGACTTTTATCAGATTATTGCAGAGATAGAAGGCGAGGAAAGAGAACCCGACGTAATTGTGGAGGGTTATGTAAAGGCGGAGCTTATTTCGCTGGAGAAGCTCTTCTGATCATTTTGAGTAAAAAAATGAGAAATCTTTTCTTTAAAAAATGAAAAATAGAATTGACAACACATCTGTTAGCAAGTATACTATCTAAGTGTGCGCACAGATGTGTATTTTTTTGTGTGCCATAAATAATACCACTATATGAAAGAGGTGAAACAGAATGCCAACATTTAACCAGTTAGTAAGAAAAGGACGTCAGACTACTGCAAAGAAGTCTACAGCACCTGCTCTGCAGAAAGGTTACAACTCCCTTCATAAGAAGGCTACAGATGTGTCCGCTCCTCAGAAGCGTGGTGTATGTACTGCTGTAAAGACAGCAACTCCCAAGAAGCCTAACTCAGCTCTCAGAAAGATCGCCAGAGTACGTCTTTCCAACGGAATCGAGGTTACAAGCTACATTCCCGGTGAAGGCCATAATCTGCAGGAGCACAGCGTTGTTCTGATCCGCGGAGGAAGAGTTAAGGATCTGCCCGGTACAAGATATCACATTATCCGTGGTACGCTGGATACCGCAGGGGTTGCCAACAGAAGGCAGGCTCGTTCCAAGTATGGTGCGAAGAGACCCAAGGACGCCAAGAAGTAAGGCTGGACGAGTAGTAGTTTGAATGCGGAAAATCCGAAGGATGGAGGATAACCCGGAAAAATCCGAAGGGTTTTTCAAGGTGTCAGGAACTGACACCTTTGTACCACAAAAACGAAACTAAGAAAAGTGTTGGAAATTCTGTCTTACAGATATTACAGCGCGAACACTTGGGGAAACACATGTGAGTACCGATGATCTAACGAAATGATTTTATTATTGTTAAGGAGGGAAGAACCGTGCCACGCAAAGGACATATTCAGAAAAGAGACGTATTAGCGGATCCTTTATACAACAACAAGGTGGTCACCAAGCTTATCAACAACATTATGCTTGACGGTAAGAAGGGTGTAGCACAGAAGATTGTATACGGCGCATTTGCAAAGGTAGAAGCAAAATCCGGCAAGCCCGCTCTGGATGTATTTGAAGAGGCCATGAACAACATCATGCCTGTTCTGGAGGTAAAGGCGAGACGTATCGGCGGCGCTACCTATCAGGTGCCCATCGAGGTCAGAGCAGAGAGACGTCAGGCTCTGGGCCTTCGCTGGCTGACCATGTTCTCTCGTAAGAGAAGCGAGAAGACCATGGAGGACAGACTGGCAAATGAAATTCTTGACGCATCCAACAATACCGGCGCTGCAGTCAAGAGAAAAGAAGATATGCACAAGATGGCAGAGGCAAACAAGGCGTTTGCACATTACCGTTTCTAAGATTAAGGGTATGTGTGAACAAACGCCTCGGCGTTTGCACATTACCGCTTCTAAGACTGAGGGTATGTGCGGACAAACGCCTCGGCGTTTGGCTGTCATCATTTTTGGCGGGGGTGCATTTTCCCCGTGATGGTTTTTCAATAAATAGAGGAGGAAAAAATCTTGGCTGGAAGAGAATATCCGTTAGAGAGAACCAGAAATATCGGAATTATGGCTCATATCGATGCAGGTAAGACCACATTGACCGAGCGTATTCTGTATTATACTGGCGTAAACTACAAGATCGGTGATACTCATGAAGGCACTGCTACCATGGACTGGATGGAGCAGGAGCAGGAGAGAGGTATTACCATCACATCTGCAGCTACAACCTGCCACTGGACTCTGGAAAAAGAAACCAAGCCCTGTGAAGGCGCGTTGGAGCACCGTATCAATATCATTGATACTCCTGGCCATGTGGATTTTACCGTAGAAGTAGAGCGTTCCCTTCGTGTGCTGGACGGCGCTGTCGGCGTCTTCTGCGCGAAGGGCGGTGTGGAGCCTCAGTCCGAGAACGTATGGCGTCAGGCTGACACCTACAATGTACCCCGTATGGCGTTCATCAACAAGATGGATATCCTGGGGGCAGATTTTTATAATGCAGTGGAGATGATCAAGACCCGTCTGGGCAAGAACGCCATCTGCCTGCAGCTTCCCATCGGCAAGGAAGATTCCTTTCAGGGAATCATCGACCTGTTCGAGATGAAAGCATATATTTACAATGATGATAAGGGCGACGACATTTCCATCACCGATATTCCGGATGATATGAAAGACGACGCCGAGTTATACCGCACCGAGCTGGTGGAGAAGATCTGCGAGCTGGATGACGATCTGATGATGGAGTATCTGGAGGGTGAGGAGCCGTCTGTGGAAGCGATGAAGGCGGTTCTGCGCAAGGCGACCTGCGAGTGTACGGCCGTTCCGGTATGCTGCGGAAGCGCTTACAGAAACAAGGGCGTACAGAAGCTTCTGGATGCAGTGCTGGAGTATATGCCGGCGCCCACCGATATCCCGGCCATCAAGGGTACGGATATGGACGGCAACGAAGTGGAGAGACATTCTTCTGACGAGGAGCCCTTCTCCGCTCTGGCATTCAAGATCATG
>ERZ779624.25-NODE-25-length-77871-cov-38.206834_pt1 | contig 77871 bp, 69 predicted proteins | sample MGYA00514190_ERZ779624 | MGnify/ENA primary metagenome ERZ779624 (study PRJEB29562, sample SAMEA4376706) | mouse gut metagenome | isolation source: Cecum | study: EMG produced TPA metagenomics assembly of the A DSS colitis mouse model was used to assess the... | reverse complement strand
TTTCACTGGATGGACTTGATCTGGGCGAGAGCGGTGAAGAGACGGGAATGGATGATCTTTCACTGGATGGACTTGATCTGGGCGAGAGCGGTGAAGAGACGGGAATGGATGACCTTTCTCTGGACAGCCTTGATTTGGGCGAGAACAGCGATGAGATGTCGCTGGACGACCTTTCACTGGATAGTCTTGATTTGGGCGAGAGCGGCGACGGCGGGATGACAATGGACGATCTTTCTCTGGATGATTTGGACCTGGGCGAGAGCGAAGACGGAGAGAACGGATTAGGCGGGCTTTCGCTGGATGATCTGTCAGTGGAAGAATCGGGAAATGCGGATGACGGAATGGATGGTTTGATGTCTGAGGAGGATATTGACCGCCTTTTGAGCGGCGACTTATCTGATGGGGAAGGTGAGGCGAATGACTTTGCCTTGGAAGAAACGGGGGAGAGCGATGAGGATCTCTCTTCGCTGCTGTCAGGGATGGACCATGATGAAGCTTTGTCTGAAATTAATGATCTGTTAGAAGGGGCTGACCAAGGCGTTTCACCGGATGATGATATACTGGCGATGCTGGAAGGTGCGGATGACGGTGGAGACAGCAGCTTTGACTTCTTCGAAAATGATGAGGCGGCAAAGGAGGCGGAGAGTATCAGGGAACTTACGCCGGAAGAGATAGCAGCCCGAGAAGGCGGTGGAAAGCCAAAGAAGGAGAAAAAGAAGCGTAAGAAGCTGTTCGGGAAAAAGAAGAAAGGCGGAGACGAGGAAGCTGCAGCCGAAGAAACAGGAGATGAGCTGGAGACGCTTTTGGCGGAAGTTGCGGAGCAGGAGCCGGGAGCAGACGAAGCGGAGGAAAAGGAAAAAAAGGAAGAAAAGAAGCCTGGCTTTTTTGCAAAGCTTATGAATTTCCTGTTGGAGTCGGATGAGGACGAGGATCCTGTCGCGGCGGAAGTCCTGGCGGACGGTGCCGGAGAGACGGGAACGGTTACCGACGAGAATAAAGCGCTTCTGGATGAATTGAAGGAAGAAGATAAGAAGGGTAAAAAGAAGAAAAAGAAAGATAAGAAAAAGGGCAAGAAAGGCAAGGATGGTGAAGGCGAAGGAGAGGAAGGCGCAGAGGGCGAGGAAGAAGGAAAGAAAGTAAAGAAGAAAAAGAAGAAAGAGAAGAAGAAAAAAGATGAGGAAGAGGTAGACCTGTTTGCGCCGCCGGAGAAGAAACTTTCCAAAAAGAAAGTGATAGCGGTGTTTGCGTTCTGCGGCACGATTGCGGTATGTATTGTACTGTTGTCCTCTTTCCTGCCAAACTATACAGAAATGAGAGAGGCGCATGTAGCATATGATCATCAGGATTATGCCCAGGTGTATGAACTGCTGTACGGAAAGGAACTGGACGAACAGGATGAGGCGCTGTTCCAGAGAAGTAATCTGATTTTACAGATGAACCGGAAACTTACGTCTTATGAGAATTATGTAAACCTTGATATGCGGCTGGAAGCGCTGAACGCGCTGATTACCGGTGTAGAACGCTACCAGGTGGTTCTGCCGGAGGCGGAGGCTTACAACGTGGCAGGCGAGGTGAGTGATATTTACGCGCAGATACTGGAGAGGCTGTCCGCAGATTTTGGCGTATCGGAAGCGGATGCGCTGGAGATCATTGCGCTGGAGGACGATGTGGCTTATTCGCAGAGGCTGGAAGCGATTATAAGCGGCGCGGTTTACGGTGAGGAAGTTCCGGAGGGCAGACAGGATATACTGCCGGAGGAAGAGGAGATCATTGAAAGAATAGACGGGCTGGAGACTGAGACTGAGGGAGAACAGCCGGCGGATATTCAGGAGGATGTGACCCCGGAAGAAGATATGCTGCCGGAGGAAATACAGGATCAGCCTGTATCGGCGGATGAGAACACGGGTGAAGATATGTCTGAGGATGAGAATGCAGATGAAGGGGCAGAGTAATGGTAGCGATTATCGACTATGACGCCGGGAATATCAAGAGCGTGGAAAAGGCCGTTGCACTGCTCGGACATGAGGCTGTGCTGACAAGGGACAGGGAAGAAATTCTCTCGGCGGATCATGTGATCCTGCCCGGCGTGGGCGCGTTTGGCGACGCCATGGAAAAGCTGCACGGGTACGGGCTGGTCTCGGTGATCAGGGAGGCGGTCGAAAAGAAAATTCCGTTTTTGGGGATATGTCTTGGATTGCAGTTAATGTTCGAGAGCAGCGAGGAAGCACCCGGCGTGGAAGGGCTTGGATTGTTGTCTGGCAGGATCGTGCGTATCCCCGATGGGAAAGGATTGAAAATACCTCATGTCGGATGGAACTCCCTGACGTTTCCGAATCCGGGAAGGCTGTTTCAGGGAATTGCGGAGGGCGCTTATGTGTACTTCGTGCATTCCTATTATCTGCAGGCGGATGAGCCGCAGATTGTGAAGGCAGCCACGGAGTATGGAACGCTGATTCACGCTTCGGTGGAGCGGGACAACGTTTTTGCCTGTCAGTTTCATCCGGAGAAAAGCTCAGAGACAGGGCTTAGGATATTACAGAACTTTTTGGAAATATAGAACGGAGCGGTGATGCACACAAAGCGGATTATTCCCTGCCTGGATGTGAAAAACGGCAGGGTGGTTAAAGGCGTTAATTTCATTAATTTTAAAGATGCGGGCGATCCGGCTGAGGTTGGCGCGGCTTATGATAAGTCGGGAGCGGATGAGCTGGTTTTTCTGGATATCACGGCTTCGTCCGACGCGAGAGACACGGCTGTGGAGATGGTGAGAAAGGTTGCCGAGAAGGTGTTTATCCCCTTTACGGTGGGCGGCGGCATCCGCACGGTGGAGGACTTTAAGGCGATTCTGCGGGAGGGCGCGGATAAGGTTTCTGTCAATTCGGCGGCGATTATGAATCCCAATCTGATCAGCGAGGCGGCGGATAAATTCGGCAGTCAATGCGTGGTGGTGGCGATTGACGCAAAAAGGCGCGCCGACGGGCAAGGGTTTACCATCTACAAAAATGGCGGTCGTGTAGATATGGGGATCGATGCCGTGGAGTGGGCTATGAAAGCGGAAAAGCTGGGCGCGGGGGAGATTCTGCTGACCAGCATGGACGGGGACGGCACCAAGGCAGGATATGACCTGGAACTGACGAGGACCGTTGCGGAAAATGTGTCAATCCCGGTGATCGCTTCCGGCGGCGCGGGAACGATGGAGCATTTTTACGAGGCTTTCACGGAAGGAAAGGCGGAGGCGGCGCTGGCGGCATCGCTCTTTCATTTCAAGGAGATGGAGATCAGGGATTTAAAGAAATATCTACGGGGAAAAGGAATTTCTGTGAGATTATAGGGAACAGAGAAAGCCGGAAATGCGGCATTCTCCGCATAGACGTATAAATCTGAGGATATTGGACATATTGTGGATTCGGGTGTGCAAGGGGGCATAGGAACAGGACAGGAGTGGTTCTATGCTCTCTTTTATGACAAGGGCGTCCAAATGAAATATGTCAGCAAGCTGGCAGATGTCCGGCGCGCGGGCAGAGGAAGAAATCTTTTCTGCCTGATTGCACAGAAATGCATAATTATACGAAAGAGAAGAGGAGAATATACTATGGCGATGCTGGCAAATGACTGGGCGCAGGCTCTGGACAGCGAATTTCAGAAACCCTATTACAAAAATCTTTACATGTTTGTGAAAGAGGAGTACAGTAAACAGGTGGTGTATCCGCCAGCGGACGATATTTTTAATGCCTTTCATTTTACACCTTTGGGTAAAGTGAAGGTGCTGCTTCTGGGGCAGGACCCGTACCACAATGAGCATCAGGCGCACGGTATGAGCTTTTCGGTACTGCCGGACCAGAAGGAGATACCGCCGTCCCTGCAGAATATCTATCAGGAGCTGCGGGACGATCTGGGCTGTTACATACCCGACAACGGGTATCTGCAGAAGTGGGCGGATCAGGGCGTGCTTCTCCTGAACACGGTGCTCACCGTGCGGGCGCATCAGGCAAATTCCCATCAGGGAAAGGGCTGGGAGGAGTTCACGGACGCGGTGATCCGGGCGGTGAACGAACAGGACAGACCGATTGTGTATCTGCTCTGGGGACGCCCTGCGCAGAGCAAGATTTCGATGCTCACGAATCCGAAACATCTGATCTTAAAAGCGCCGCATCCGAGTCCATTGTCGGCATATAGAGGGTTTTTCGGGTGCAGGCATTTCAGCCAGTGCAACGCCTTTTTAGAGAAAAACGGCGTAGAGCCGATTGACTGGCAGATTGAGAACATTGCGGGAGGAGAAAACAGACATGAGTAAATTACCTTTTGTGACGAAGGAACAGATAGAAGAGATTGTGAAGACATACCCCACGCCTTTCCATATCTATGACGAGAAAGGCATCCGGGAGAACGCGAAAGCCGTGCAGGAGGCTTTTGCGTGGAATAAGAGATTTAAGGAGTATTTTGCGGTGAAGGCGTGTCCGAATCCGTTCCTGATCCAGATCATGCATGAGTACGGCGCTGGCTGCGACTGCTCCTCGCTGACGGAGCTGATGCTGAGCAACGCTCTGGGAATTAACGGGGAGGATATCATGTTTTCCTCCAACGATACCCCGGCACAGGAGTACGAATACTGTGCGAAAGTGGGCGGCATCATCAATCTGGACGACATCACGCATATCGACTTTGTGGAAAGCATTCTGGGGAAACTGCCCGAGACCATGAGCTGCCGTTACAATCCGGGCGGCGTGTTCCAGATGAGCAACGGTATTATGGACAATCCAGGCGATTCCAAGTACGGCTTTACGCCGGAGCAGCTTTTTGAGGGATACCGCATTTTGAAGGATAAAGGGGTGAGGCGTTTCGGGCTCCACGCGTTCCTTGCCAGCAATACGGTGACCAACGAGTATTATCCCCAGCTTGCGAAGCAGCTCTTTGAACTGGCTGTACAGATCAAGGAGAAGGTGGGTGTGCAGATAGATTTTATCAACCTTTCCGGCGGCGTGGGCATTGCTTACCAGCCCGATCAGGAAGCCAATGATATCCGGGTGATCGGCGAAGGCGTGCACAAGGTTTTTGATGAGGTGCTTGTGCCCGCGGGTATGGGGGACACGGCGATTTATACGGAGATGGGGCGCTTTATGACAGGCCCTTACGGTGCACTCGTGACACAGGCGATTCACGAGAAACACACCCACAAGGAGTATATCGGTGTGGATGCCTGCGCGGTGAATCTGATGCGTCCCGCCATGTACGGCGCATACCATCATATCACGGTGCTTGGTAAGGAGAATGCGCCCTGCGACCACATGTATGACGTGGCGGGATCGCTTTGCGAGAATAATGACAAATTTGCCATTGACCGGATGCTCCCGGAGATCGAGAAAGGGGATTATCTGGTGATCCACGATACGGGCGCGCACGGTTATGCTATGGGTTATAACTATAACGGGAAATTGAAGTCGGCAGAACTTTTGCTGAAGGAGGACGGCAGCGTGCAGCTTATCAGGAGGGCGGAGACGCCGAAGGATTATTTCGCGACGTTTGATGGGTTTGAGGTGTATGGGAAGCTGGGAGTGTAGAACGGGAACTGCCGAAGAAGAAATAAGTGCGAAAAAATAAAAAAACAGAACGTGCAGATTGAAAAATTCTTGCAGAAACGGTAGGCTTCGTGAATTTCTGCGAATAAATCTTGCCAACAGCCCGTCAGTATGGTAAGATATAGCTTGGTTGCAGATAGTGATTCATGCAGGCGGTCGTTGCAGCCGGGTATAATGAGAGCTGGTGTGTCGGAATGGCAGACGAGGCAGACTCAAAATCTGTTGTGGGCAACCACGTGTGGGTTCAAGTCCCACCACCAGCAGTAATATTTGGAATGAGACATTAGATCATACTAATGTCTTATTTTTTAAATACACACGCCTGCAAAGGCAATATTGTATAATGGCGCGGCGGGACGGGAAAGAGGAATCTTCCCTACTCGATTTGCAATGAAAGTGCAGGGTGATGTGTGTGGAAAATAAGGATAAAGAATTTGTGGAATTTCTGTTAAACAGATTTCAAATAGAAAAGGAAAAGTTTGACAGATCCGGCGTCTATGCTTTTACCCAGCGGCTGCTTGCTTACAACTCAAATAAGATAGAGGGAAGCACGCTGACGGAGGAGCAAACCGCATCTTTATTTGATCACGGGACATTGCCGAAATCTGACGATTATTACAGGGCAAAGGACATCGAGGAGATGAACGGGCATTTTCTCATGTTCAATCGGATGCTGGACACATTGACGGAGCCGTTAACGCAGGAATTGCTTAAGCAGTTTCAATATGAATTGAAATCCGGCGTATTTGAGGACCGTGCCAACGGGTATGCAATCGGTGATTATAAAAAACGCCCCAATATGATTGGCATGTATCAGACGGTAAGCCCGGAAGATGTTGCACAGGAAATGGATGTATTGTTGGAGTGGTATCATAATCAGGAAAGGAATCTCTCCGTTTTAGCTGAATTCCATGCAAGATATGAGAGCATTCATCCATTTCAAGATGGAAACGGCAGGACAGGCAGAATGCTTCTTTTCAGGGAGTGTTTAAAGAATGGAATTTTGCCAGTGGTGATCGAGGATGCAAACAGGAATGAATATCTGTATGCATTGAAAGTGTACAGAGAAGAGAAGTCTTTGGATAAGCTGGTAGAATTATTTGAAAAGGAACAGCAATTTTATCTGGCGAAATGTAGGTATTTTATGTAAAACACGGAAAAGTTAAATTAATTGGTTTTCAGATTGCCAATCGGGAAAACAGCTATCTACTGTAGGGTCCTGAAAAATGACCGTATGCGGCGCATGATAGGAAAACCACAGAAAACAGAGCAGAAGAACACCGACGGCGAGTCCTAAAACAAGGGTAGCGCTTTCCAGCCTGTGTGACAGCGTGAGCCTATAAGCCAGCCAGAAACTGATGACAATGCCCAGGATAAAGATACCGATATCCCCAAAAAGATAATTTGTGCCGAGGACGGACGTGTAGGCATAGTAAAAAGCCGGGATGAGAATCGTGCCCGCTATTAAGCCGAAGAACAGCGCGGAAGCGATATGGGGGTATTGCCTCCTGTATTTCAAAATCATGATGAGGGAATAAAGCAGCATGGGAAAGAACAGTAATTTCATATGTTCCCAGATGGATTCGTTGACGGGCGTGAAAAGACCGACAACAGGATTTTGCCCGGACCAGTCATAAAGAAAGTGTGACAGCGTTCCTGTCAACATAACAAAAATGATACCGATGATTGTACAGTGTCTTAAATGTTTCATAGGAAATACCCCATAAATAGTATATGCAGCTATTTATGGGGTATACGTTATCTACAGATCACTCTAATTGAAGAGAGATGTGCCGTATTTTACTTTTCTGAAAATCTTAAAACCGAGCGTGCCGAAGAGAGAAACGAGAAGATAAAGCGTGGAAAGCCCTCCTGCGGCGCCGCCGACTATAATTAGTATCAAAACCCCAATATTCATATCTATTTAATCTCCTTTTTCACAATTTTACACATATTTTATTTGCTATGGTCCGAAATTCGAAAAAACCGCACAACAAAAAAAGCGGCGCGATTTTGGATTCCGTGCCTGTATAGATATTGTTTTTGTGTGCTATATCAAGGGTGAAACGTGTGAAAAGAGAGTATTATTTTTGACCGTCCTGTCTGTGAATATAATTTGTGATGATGATACCGCAAAGACGGTGCGATGGTATCTTCTGTGCCAAAAACAGCCCGGAAAGGGCGTACTGACCGGCGGAGGGACTGTCGGAAAAAAGATGTGCCGTAACCTGTCTTACGGTGCGTGACAGTGTTTTTGCGCTGCGATTTCTTGCGGCGGAGAGTGTTTCCACTGTGCCGGAATTCCGCGCGGAAAGATATTTCTGGGCGGGAAAGTGTTTTGAAGTGGAAGTGATGGCGGAAGAATAGTTTACATAACAATCCTGCAAACCGCAGACCGCGTCCGTGATCTCCGACACGGAAGAAGCGCCGGAGCATAAGCTCCAGAGGAGCAGGGTCAGTATGTAAAAGAGACATAGATTTTTTCGGTATGTTTTACGTGCCATCATGGGTGTTATTATAACAGAGATTGTGGGGTTAATCAAATATAATGAAAAAAGCATTGACTCCTACGTAACGTAATAGTTTATATTAATAATACCAGGCGGGAGGAGGACATGCCAATGATGACAGTACATGAAGTGAGCAAGCTTGCCGGGGTGAGTATACGCACTCTGCAATACTATGACAAGATCGGTCTTTTGCATCCGACGGGATACACCGATGCGGGATACAGACTGTATGACGATGCGGATCTGGAACGCCTTCAGCACATTTTACTGTTTCGCGAGTTGGAGTTTCCTCTGAAAGATATCAGGGAAATCATGAATAGTCCCGACTTTGACAGGAGCAAGGCATTAGAGCAGCAGATCGAGCTGCTGACGCTCAGGAAGGAGCATCTGGATAACCTGATCAATTTCGCGCTTGGAATAAAAATGTTAGGAGTGAAATATATGGATTTTTCAGCTTTTGATAAAAGCAAAATTGATGCATACGCAAAGCAGGCGAGGGAGATGTATGGAAATACGCCGGAGTATCAAGAGTTTGCCGAGAAATCAAAGAGCAGGACAGAGGAAGAGGACAGGCTTCTTGCCGACCGCTTTATGCTGTTTTTCAAAGAGGCAGGTGAAATGAGGAATACGGATCCTGCTTCACCCGGGGCGCAGGATCTTGTGAAAAGGATACAGGATTTTATCACGGAGCATATGTATACCTGTACCGATAAAATATTAAGCGGATTGGGAAAGATGTATTCCGGCGGCGGTGATTTTACCAAAAACATTGATGAAGCCGGCGGTGAGGGAACCGCTGAATTTGTCGACGAGGCAATTCAGATTTATGTCCGCAGGCAGTGAGTCGATTGGGCGCTGCTCAATCTGCAGATGCGGCGCATTTATTTGACGAATGCCACAGGATGATTTTGCAGGGGAGGGGGACTGGTTCCAGCCCCCTTTATCCTGTCTTTCCGCCAATCTCATTATCCTTGATCCACAATTTCAACGATTCTACAGTGACAGAAATTTTCTCAAGCTGATCCTGAATTTTCTTGAAATCGGTGTATTCATCTGACGTGATCCGCCCGTCCTCTGTAATTTCAATTAACCTTTCCTTGCATTTATCCAGTGCGTTTAAAGATGAAAGGATGCCGAGAGCAATTTCGGGCAGTCCTTTGATCTGTACTTCAGGGATGTAGTCCTGTCCGATACGGCACTCATGGGTGCAGTAATAATTGCAGAGACGCGGATTTTTATATGCCTCAGCCATGAGAACGACATCTTCCGGCTGGGGAGAGGTAGTGCCGTTTTCTATTTTCTCAATTTTACTTTCAGAAATACAGCCGATGAGTTCGCTTGCCTGTGCTCTTGTCAGCCCGGCGGTTTCTCTGCTCTGAAAATATAAATTTTTGTTTTCTTTTGTAGATTTTTTGCCCATGAGAGGAATCCTTTCCAAGATGTTAATTTATATAAATTCATTATATCGAATGGTATTATGGGAAGCAAGGAGAAGGCGGAAGGTATTTCACCAAAATGAACGAAATAGACGATGCTTTTTTGCTTAAAGAAAAGGTTTATGTTATCATGCCTTTCCATTAAAATATAGTTATAACAGTCGTGAACGGAAATACGGAAGGGTGAATGACCATGACCATAACCGAAAGAATTTCCCTGTGCCGCTTCCTGGAAAAAATCGAGGAACAGGAAGCATACTGCGCCGCCATAGGCGTGCGGGACATATCAAAATTCCGTGGAAGGGAGCTGGTGCAGCGAACCATAAACACAGAGAACGACAGAAAACATGCTTAACGAAAAAGCTATTTTGAGGGAGGAGAGAAAATGATTTCATTTTTATGTTTTATGCTAATGTTAGCGGTATTCGGCAAACTGGCGGCAGTTGCGTGCCGCGCCGCATGGGGTATTACGAAGATTGCAGTCTGTTTTGTTTTTGTACCGTTGTTTTTGATGATACTGCTGGTTGCGGGATTGGTTTATATCGTGTTTCCGATTTTGATTATTGTCGGGATTATCGGTTTTGTCTCATCGCGGGTTTAGGTAGGTGAGAATTTAGAGTTATGTAAACTATAAACTTGCCGTTTTACGCGATATTTGCGCGATAAACTACACTATTCAGACCGCGAAATATGTGATATTATGTAACCTGTAAAAGGGGAACACGTATGGAACCCCATTCATACGTGAAAGGAAGCTGCGGGAGTGATTTCGCAGTTTTCTTTATTCCCGCGTGAGAGGGAATAATGTGCCAGACGGTTTCCAACAGAAAGCTGACACGGCGGGAAATGTTTTGGCGGCGGCTGGAGATCCTTCGCAGTCAGGAGAAAGAGCAGCGGTTTCACATTCCAGAAATTCCCACCAATATTTCGCAGATATCCCTATACAATTCCATCAAAACATGATATAGTTGTTAAGGATTGTTACAAAATGTGACAAAATGTAATACAATTGTTACGATTTTGCGCATGGAGGAGCAGTCCTCAGAAAAGAAACGAAAGAAAACAGGACTGGGAAAAAACGAAAGGGAAATATTCGAAACATTCGGATAAAAAGTACAAATGATAAAATCAAATAGAGCATTGTTACATAGATTTAAAAGAGGAATCAGGCAGGTGACCGCACTGTGTCTGGCGGGAGCGCTGACACTTGCGCCGGGGCTTAAAGTGGAGGCGGTGGGAGCTGGCAGTTCCATTGCCAGGGGTATTGACGTGTCCAAGCACAATCTGGGTATTGACTGGAGTCAGGTGCCCTCCTCGGGGGTATCCTTTGTCTTTGTCAAGGCGGGCAGCACGAACTCGGGCGTTGACCCTTATTTTGACGCGAATATGCGTGGCGCGAACGCGGCGGGTCTCAGAACGGGAGTTTATCTGTACTCCTATGCCGTCAACGCGGAGCAGGCAAGGGCTGAGGCGAACCAGCTCATACAGTGGATCGGCAATTATACGGTAAATTATCCGGTGGTTTTTGATGTGGAGGCGCCCTGCCACAAGAATATGTCGCAGGCGCAGTTACAGGAGCTGATCAACGCGTTCTGCTCGATTATTGAGGCGAACGGCTATTACCCGGTGGTGTATTCCAGCAGGAATATGTTCCGGGACAAGATCGGCAATATCGGCTACGACAAGTGGATCGCGCAGTATGCGGATGCGCTTGAGTATGACGGCGGCGCGGCGTTCTGGCAGAACACTTCCCACGGCAGCGTGGCGGGCATTCCCACCAGAGTGGACATGAATTATCAGTTTAAGGACTACGCGTCCCTGATCGTGGCGGACGGTTTTGCGCCCCGCGGCGACCAGACGGTATTTTACGCGGGATATCGGATGCAGCGAAACTGCTGGGCGAACTGGGAGGACAAGAAATATCACCTGGACGAGAACGGTTTTGTGCAGAAGGGCTGCTGGTTTGAGGATGAGACGGGCAGATATTTCCTCGCTACAAAGGATGGACATGCGCTGCGCGAGGATGTGACGATCGAGGGGCAGGACTATTACTTCGACGAGAACGCTGTGATGCAGAGGGGGCTGGTGACCAGACCCGACGGCAACATATACTATTACGACCCGGCGACGGGCGCACTGCAGAGAAATGTGACGGTAAATGTGGACGGTACAGATTACACGGTAGACGGAAACGGTATTGCGGCTGTGGCTGCACCGCCGGCGGAGCCCGCACCAGAGGCGGCGCCTGCGGAAACGGCAGACGGGGCAGCGCAGGAACCGGCTCCGGCTGAAGGCGCGCAGACGCAGGCTGCTCCGGCACAGCAGTAGGTCGGCACAATGGCATCGGGAGGCTTGGGTGTAAATCTTACAGATATGGATGAAATAAAAGAGTAGTCATCACCGCAAATAAGTATATCGCAATATCAAAAGTGTAAAGTTTATTGAATGATCAAGGGCTTTACACTTTTTTTGTCGGGAATGCACGCAGATGCTGGTTATGCTGTGAAAAACCTCTTTTAAATATTCCGGCGATGGTATATAATAAAATCTGTATGAGCAGAATCGTGGGATAGCCAGAAAGGCGTGGGCGGGCAATGGACTGTAAAGAAGCAGAGAAAAAGATACCCTCTTTCCTGGATGATGAACTGGACGGAAGGGGTCTTGCGGAGTTTGTGGAACATATCGATGACTGTCCGGAATGCATGGAGGAGCTGTCCATCCAGTTTCTGGTTGCCGAGGGTCTGGAACAGCTCGAGCAGGGCAATAATTTTAATCTGCAGAAGGCGCTTACATGGAAACTGGAAGATGCGGATGACAAGATTCGTATCAACCGTGCCTTGCGGCGGATTCTTCTGGTGCTGGAGGCAGCCGTTGTGGTGGTGATCGCTGCGGCGCTGGTTATTGTGTCAATGTAACAAATGGAACTCTGCTAAGCTCTGAGCTTCGCTTTGTAGACTTGAATATGCGCAGACAGCGGGGGGACAGATAGAAAGGCATAAGGGAACATGGCTTTAAAACTGGTTTTGATAGACGGACACAGCATATTGAACAGGGCGTTTTACGGGGTGCCGGACCTGACCAACGGGCAGGGGCTCCACACGAACGCGGTCTACGGCTTTTTGAATATTATGTTCAAGATTCTGGAGGAGGAGCAGGCGGATTACCTGGCGGTGGCTTTTGACGTCCACGCGCCCACGTTCAGGCACGAGATTTACAAGGAGTACAAGGGCACGAGAAAACCCATGCCCACGGAGCTTCGGGAACAGGTGCCGGTGATGAAAGAACTGCTTCTGGCAATGGGAATCTGCGTGATGGAAAAGGCGGGTCTGGAGGCGGATGACATTCTGGGCACGATTGCCAAACGCGCGGAGCGGGAAGGGATGGAAGTCTCTCTCGTGTCGGGGGACAGGGATCTTCTGCAGGTGGCGACGGACCATATCCGCATCCGCATTCCGAAGACCAAGGGCGGCAGGACACAGGTGGAAGATTATTATGCGAAGGATGTGGAAGCGGCTTATCAGGTCAATCCGATCCAGTTTATCGACTTAAAGGCGCTGATGGGGGACACGGCGGACAACATTCCCGGGGTGCCGAAGGTGGGGGAGAAGACGGCTACGGAGCTGATGGTGACGTATGGGTCGCTGGAAAATATATATGCCCACGCGGAGGAAATCTCCAAAAAGTCAATCCGGGAATCCCTGCTGGCAAACAGAGAACTTGCGGACTTGAGCAAAGTGCTTGCGACCATCAATGTGGACGCAGACATTGCCTTTGATTTTGAACAGGCGAAGATCGGTGATTTTTATACGGAAGAGGCTTATGTGCTGTGCAAGCAGCTTGAGTTCAAAAATATATTGTCCCGCTTTTCCAAGGATGTGGCGGTATCAAACAGGCAGGAAGCGGATTTTCATACCGTGACGGAGAAGGCGGAGGTCGAAGCGCTTTTTGAGGTCTGCCGGAAAAAGGGACAGGGCGCGGAGAACGGCTGCGGGATCGGGCTTGCGGTTTTCCGGGACGGGAAAGATGCGGGCGGCTGTATGGGCATCGCGCTTGCGCCGGAGGAAAACAAGGTGGCGTTTATTCCCTGCCAGGGTGGGGTGACGGAAGGTTACCTGAGAGAACGGCTGACAGCTCTGAACAGAAATGAGTTATGTAAACTGTGTGCTTTTGATATCAAATCCCTTTATGACATGATAGAGGAGCCGGGAGAAGAGAGCATGTGGCGCAGTGATACGGGCGCGCAGGATGTGTTGAAGCCTTACCGTGACAGGAAATACTTTGACATTTTGATCGCGGCGTACCTGATTAACCCGTTAAAGAGCGATTATCAGACGGAGGATATCGCGGGCGAGTATCTGTCGCTCACGATTCCGGACAGGACACAGGTATGCGGGAAAGGCAGTTTTGCGGCGGCTTATGAAAAGACTCCGGAGGAATTTGCGCAGTACGCCTGTTATCAGGCTTATGTCTGCCTGATGGCGTCGCGTATTCTTGACGAAAAACTGTCGGAGCAGGGGATGGACAGGCTCTTTTATGAGATTGAGATGCCGCTTTCCCGGGTGCTTTATGATATGGAGCAGTACGGCGTGCTGGTGCAGCCGGCGGAGCTGAAAGCTTACGGGGAGGCGCTCTCCGGGAGAATCACAGAACTGGAGCAGGCGATTTACAGGCAGGCGGACTGCACGTTCAATATCAATTCGCCCAAACAGCTTGCGGAGATTCTTTTTGATAAAATGGGGATCAAGGGCGGCAAAAAGACGAAGACAGGGTATTCCACGGCGGCGGATGTGCTGGAGAAGCTGGCGCCGGAGTATCCAATCGTATCTGACATACTGGAATACCGGGGGCTGATGAAATTAAAGTCTACTTACGCGGAGGGACTTTCCGGCTGTATTGCCGCGGACGGCAGGATTCATTCCACGTTTAACCAGACCATTACCGCCACGGGACGGCTCAGCTCGACAGAGCCGAACTTACAGAACATTCCCATGCGCATGGAGCTGGGACGGCGGATCCGCAAAGTGTTTGTGCCGAAGGAAGGTTATCTTTTCATGGATGCGGATTATTCGCAGATTGAACTGCGGATTTTGGCGCACATGTCCGAGGACGGGCAGCTGATTGAGGCGTACCGGATGGAGGAGGATATTCACCGGATTACCGCTTCCAAGGTATTTCACACCCCTTTTGAGGAAGTGACGGACTTGCAGAGACGAAATGCAAAGGCGGTCAATTTCGGCATTGTCTATGGCATCAGCTCTTTCGGATTAAGTCAGGACTTAAGCATTTCCAAGAAAGAGGCGGCGAAGTATATTGAGCAGTATTTCGAGACATATCCGGGTGTCAAACGTTTTCTGGATCATATGGTGGCGGAGGCGAAGGAAAAGGGCTACGTGGCCACCATGTATGGGCGCAGGCGTCCGATCCCGGAGCTGTCCTCCAACAATTTCATGCAGCGTTCCTTCGGCGAGCGGGTGGCAATGAACTCCCCGATTCAGGGGACGGCGGCGGACATTATGAAGATCGCGATGATCCGGGTGTGGGAATGTCTGCACGGGGAAAACCTGAAATCCCGGCTGATTCTGCAGGTGCATGACGAACTGCTGATTGAGACGGAGGCGGGGGAGGAAGAACAGGTCCGCCGGATTCTCACGGAGCAGATGCAGCAGGCGGCGGAACTTTCCGTGCGGCTGGAAATCGACCTGCATACGGGGACGGACTGGTATGAGGCAAAATAACAGCGTGAAAAGTGCTTCTAAAGACGTCCCGCCATTGGACGGGACGCCAAGAAGCACTAAGTTTCACGCAGGAGAAGGATAAAGCGGTGAATGTATGAAAGTGATCGGAGTTACGGGCGGCGTGGGCGCAGGGAAGTCGGCTGTTCTCGGCTGGCTGGATAAACGTCCGGGGTGCCGTGTCATCATGGCGGATCAGGCGGCGCATCGTCTGGAGGAGCCGGGAGAGGCGTGTTACGAGCCGCTGACGGCACTTCTGGGAACGGAAATTCTGGATGCGTCGGGCAGGATTGACAAGGGTAAGATGGCGGCGCGGATTTTCGGGGACGGCGAACTGCTGCAGAAGGTAAACGGGATCGTGCATCCTGCTGTGAAGGCGTATCTGCTGAATCAGATTGAAAAAGAGCGGGCGGCGGGAAAGCTGTCGCTGCTGTTTATAGAGGCAGCGCTTCTGATTGAGGAGGGTTACGGGGAGATTGTGGACGAGCTGTGGTATATCTGCTCGGAGGAATCCGTCAGAAGGCAGAGGCTGAAAGAGCGCCGGGGCTATACGGACGAGAAGATAGATTCCATTTTTAAGAGCCAGCTTTCGGAGCAGGATTTTCGGACGCACTGTGATGTGGTGATAGAGAATAACGGGACACTTGAGGAAGTTTATACACAAATAGAGAAAGAATTGGGGGAATACCAGTGGCAGAAGCAATGAAATTTCCGGGACAGTTGGTGTTTGGTCTGGATATCGGGACAAGGAGTATCGTAGGTACGGTGGGTTACCGCACGGGCGGTAAATTTCATGTGGTGACGCAGAGCATCCGGGAGCACGGGACGAGAGCCATGCTGGACGGACAGATCCACGATATCTACAAGGTGGGCGGCACCATAAAGGAAGTCAAGGCGGAGCTGGAAGAGCGGATCGGCAGACCGCTCAAGGATGTCTGCATCGCGGCGGCAGGCCGTGTGCTGCAGACGGTGACGCTGCGTGTCGATCAGGAGATGGAGAGCGAGCGGGAAATCACGGGAGAGGATATTTACGCGCTGGATTCCATGGGCGTGGAGAGGGCGTATCAGGAATTTCTGGAAAAGAACGATTTGGATATGAAGTTTTACTGCGTAGGATATTCAGTTGTGCGCTATTATATGAACGGTTACACGATAGGGAACCTGGAGGGGCACAAGGCGAAGACCATCGGCGCGGACCTGATCGCCACCTTCCTGCCGGAGGACGTGGTGGACGGGCTCTATAAGGCGGTGTCTGTTGCAGGGCTTGAGGTGGTGAATCTGACGCTGGAGCCGATTGCGGCGATCCAAGTGGCGATCCCGGAGATGTACCGCATGTTAAATATTGCGCTGGTGGATGTGGGCGCGGGCACTTCTGATATTTCCGTCACAAGGGACGGCAGTATCATCGCTTACGGTATGATTCCCATTGCGGGAGATTCCCTCACGGAAGTGGTGGCGAAACACTGTCTGGTAGACTTTTCCACGGCGGAGCAGATCAAGCGGGATACCGGTGTGAAAGATGTGATTGAGTATAAGGACATCATGGGACTGAAGCAGACCATCACCAAAGAGGAAGTGGAGCGCGTGGTGTCTGATGTGATTGAGAACATGACAAGTCAGGTGGCGGCCAAGATTAAGGAGCTCAACGGCGATAAGTCTGTCAGCGCTGTGTTTGTTGTGGGCGGCGGCGGCAGGCTGCCGGGTTACACACAGGCCCTGGCGGCAAAGCTGGAGCTTCAGAACGAGCGTGTGGCGGTCAGAGGCGAGGAAGTGATGATGGGCATAGAGTTTCTGGAGGAAGACGCCAGAAAGGATTCCCTGATGGTGACGCCCATCGGCATCTGCTTAAGCTTTTACGAGCAGAGCAATAACTTTATCTTCGTCTATTTCAATGACCAGCGTGTCAAGATTTATGATAACAGCAAGGCGGCTGTGGTGGATGCGGCGATGCAGGCGGAGTTTTCCAGCGACGGGCTGTTTCCGAAGCGCGGAAAGGAACTGAACTTTACGGTGAACGGAAAACCCCGCATTGCACGTGGAGAGCCGGGCGAGGCGGCACGGATTACCGTCAACGGAAACGAGGCGGATATTTACACGCAGATCCGTGCCAACGACCAGATTCGCGTGGTGGAATCGACTGCAGGAGAAGCAGCGCGGATGACGCTGGGACAGCTGCCGGAGTTTGGTTCCAAGATGTGGGTAGAGGTTAACGGGAAAAAGGTGGATCTGCCCAAGTTTGCCAGTGTCAACGGGGAACTGCAGTCCGGGTATTATAAGATTCAGGAAAATGATGAGATCGAGATTTTAGGCTATTATACGGTACGCCAGATTTCCGAGTTCATGGATGTGGTGATTGACTGGAATATGAATATCTATGTCAACAATAAGATCGCGGACATGGACACGAAGGTGTATGAAAACTTCTCGGTGATCTGGACATTGGAAGAGCTGCAGCTTTCCGACGTGGAGTTTTACGAGCAGACCCAGGCGGATGAACAGGCGGAGTCAGAGCAGTCGGACAGACCTGCAGGGACGGCGGGATTCTCCATGGCGAGAAATGTTTCCACGGCGGATGCGGACGGACCGCAGGATAGGACGGAAAGCTCCGCGCATGGAGTGGGTGATGCGGATACATCCGAAAGCGGTGCGGCGGGTCAGTCTGCGGGGAACGAAACAGGAACGGCGGAAGATGGACGGGCAGCAGGCGGCCAGAAGCCGAAGGGCGCCAGAATTGTGATGGGACCCGGCGTGAAGCGTGCCGAGGAGGAAGCAAGGGCAAAAGCGAAAGCCAGAGAGGAGGCGGCAGCCCGTGCGAAAGCGGAAGAAGAAAAACGCAGGGAAGAACTTCTGAACAAAAATATGCCCATTCCCATCACGGTGATGGTAAACGGCAGCCCGGTTAAACTGACGGGCAAGAAAAAATATGTGTTTGTGGATGTGTTTGAGTATATCGATTTCGATCTGTCGAAGCCCGAGGGAAGCGGCATTGTGACCAACTTAAACGGCAGGGGCGCGCAGTACATGGAGAGCATCAAGAGTGGCGACGTGATCGAGATTTACTGGCAAAAATAACGAAAAAAGAAAGGCGGCTGCAGAAAGTGTCTGTAGCCGCGATAGGTTTACATAATTATGAGATTATGCAGTATTGCCAGCGGCAGCAGCGGAAACTGTGTTTATGTGGGCAGCGATACCACGCACCTTCTGATGGACGTGGGAATCAGCGGCAAACGAACGGAAGCCGGGCTTGCCGAATTGGGGCTGACTATGAAGGATATCGACGCGATCTGCATCACCCATGAGCACGCCGATCATATAAGCGGGCTGGGAGTGCTTGCCAGAAAGTATGGGGTGCCGGTTTACGCCACAAAAGGGACGCTGGCAGCCATCAAAAAGACCTCTTCCCTGGGGCAGATTGATGAATCGCTTTTCCGGGTTGTTACTCCTGATGAAAGGTGTATCATCAAGGATATCTCACTCTATCCCGTGCGCACTTCCCATGACGCGGCAGATCCCGTGGCATACCGGATCGACCACGACGGGCGGCGGATCGGAATTCTCACCGATCTGGGCTGTTACAATGACTATACCGTGGAATGTCTGCGCAGTCTTGACCTGCTGTATCTGGAGGCGAACCACGACGTGCACATGTTACAGGTGGGACCTTACCCCTATTATCTGAAACAGCGGATTCTGGGGGAGCGGGGGCATCTGTCCAACGAGTCGGCGGGAAAGCTCTTAAGCCGCCTTCTGCATGACAACATGCAGGCGATTGTGCTGGGGCACCTGAGCAAGGAAAACAACCTGCCGGAGCTGGCTTACGAGTCGGTGCGGGTGGAGGTCACCATGTCGGATACGGATTACAGCGGCAATGATTTTCCGCTGTATGTGGCGAAGCGGGACGTGGTGTCGGAAGTGATTGAGGTGCGGTAGGGAAGAGCGTGTGTCAAAATGCGCTTTTTTCTTTGACTTTTCCAATCGTTTTTATTACAATAAAATTAATTCGATACATACCGAGTCGGAGGTGACCGAATGAATTTTTATGGACGGGAAAAGCAGAAAAAACAGATACACAAAATGCTGGAGACGGAAGATCAGATGGTTACACTGATTTATGGCAGACGCCGGATCGGTAAAAGCGAACTGATCAAACAGTGCCTGAGGGAATCAGAGATCAGGAGCATTTATTATGAGTGTAAACAGACGACGGAAAAAAACAATGTAGACAGTCTGGCAGAAATCATTGCGGAAGCCTTTGATTATCCGAAACCGGCATTTGAGAGTATGGAAGAACTGTTAAAGTATTTGTTCAGGATGTCGTGCCGTGAAAAATTGATTCTGGTTCTGGATGAATACACCTATATTCGCGAAGCCATAAAAGGATTAGACAGCATTTTGCAGGTTCTGACGGATGAAAACCGGGATACATCCGGCATGAAGCTTATTATATGTGGCTCCTATGTGGATACAATGAAGGAATTATTGTCCAGACAGAATCCGCTTTATGGCAGGGTGGATCTGACTATTGATTTAAAACCGATGGATTATTATGATTCGGCTCTTTTTTATGAAAATTTTTCGGAGGAGGATAAGGTAAGGCTGTATAGTGTATTTGGCGGCATCCCATATTACAACCGTTTGATTGACCGAAATAGAACGGTAAGGGAAAATGTGATCGAGCTGATTGCATCGCCGGGAGCAAGACTGGAAAACGAGGTTTCCATGTATCTGAGCTCGGAAATTTCCAAATTAACAAATGCCAATGAGGTGTTTGAGACACTGGCAAAGGGGTTTTGCAAATATAAGGATATTTATGACCAGTCCCATGTCTCCAGCGGTCCGACGATGGTGGATGTGCTGGATAAGCTGATGCGGATGGAAGTCGTGAAAAAGGAAGCGCCGATCAATGATGAGGACAATCGGAGAAAGTCGGGATATTATATCAGTGACAATCTGTCGCTCTTTTATTATAAATATATTTTTCGGAATGCTTCCCGTATGAGTGTTATGGATCCGGAGGTGTTTTATGATAAGTATATCGAAAAAGATTTTGAAACCAGACATGTACCGCGTGTGTTTGAAGATATTTGCAGACAATATCTGATTCGCATGAACCTTGCGGGGAAAACGGAAATTCCCTTTGAAAAGATTGGGAAATTTTATTATGACGACCCGGTTCATAAGAAGAACGGAGAGTTTGACATTGTGACAAAAGATGAAGAGGGTTATATTTTTTACGAGGCTAAGTTTAGGCAGGAGCCGCTGACAGAGCAGATGATTGACAGGGAAATCGAGCAGATCAGGGAGTGTGGACTTGTCAGTTATCGATACGGATTTATTTCAAGGAGCGGTTTTTTGTGTGAGAAGCGACCGGAGCTGATTTTGATTGATTTGCAGGAATTATATGCATGAGCAACGTGTACATCGTTTGAGGGAAATATATTTTTCTGTGATATGGCAGCGGGAAATGTAGGTGAACCAAGATGAAAAGAACACGTATTAAATGGATGCCTATGGCTATTATGACGGCAATGCTCGTCTGCGCCTGCGGGAACCAGAGCGCAGAGATACAGAAACAGACGGCAGGCGGGAATCAGACGGCACAGGAAAGACAGGCGGCAGGCGAAGCGCAGACGGGGAATGCCGACGAGACGACAGCGGAAAGCGGGATAACGGAAACAGCGGAGGAGACAGACGAAAGCCGGACGGCGGACGGAGCGCAGACAGCAGGAACAGAGGAAGCAGCGGGTACGGATTCCGCTCCTGATACGGAGAGCCCCGAGATCCGGGAAAAGAAAGAAATGTTCGGGGAGGACTGTATTGCGGAGCAGTGTTTTGAGGTGGAGCTTAACAAGGGCGGGGGAACAGTTTATTTTGTCCCTTACGCGCCGTCTGTGACGCAGCCGGAGTTTCGTATGGAAATGGTACGGGACGGGGAGGCTTTGTGCGGCATTACGCCCTATGTACCGGCGAAGGCGGGGGCGAAAAAGTTTAAGAGTCTGGATGCAGTGTCCTTCTGGGACGTCAATTTCGACGGCTTTACGGATGTCGTGACGATCGCGACTTACGGAGATACGCAGACTGCCGCCGTGTATTATGGCGATATGTTTGGATATGAGAAAGAATACTGGAGTTTTTTCAGGGAGGAGGAGCTTTCGGACTATTTATCGGAACAGGCAAAAGCGCCGATGACCATTGCCGGCATCCGCGACCTGCTCACGGGAGGAAAGAAAAACGGGGAATTTGAAAGCTATGTGGAGGCGTACGAAGTGGCGCTCAACTTATCGGTTATGGAGGGATGGGCGGCATCGGAGACGGAGTACGGCGGCGAATTTCTGTATGACCTGATCTATGTGGACGAGGATGAGATTCCGGAGCTTGTCTCTGGCAGAAACGGTTATTTTGTCAATCTGTACACTTTTCGGGACGGCACCCTGTCCATGCCGATGAACCATTGGGCTTACGGCGCTATGGGGAATAGCGGATATGACTATGCGCCCCGTAAAAACAACATGAGAAACTATAATGCGGATCAGGCGGGACTGATCCTGCACACGTATTATATGAAGATCAATGAGCGTGGGGAGATGGAGACACCCATGTGGATCGAAACCATCAATTATATTGACAGCAATGGAAACGGCGTACTTGATGAGGACGAGGAGCTTGGGGACGGGCCGGTCTATATCAATGGCGAGAGGGCGTCGCTGGAGGAGCTGGATGCTGTCTATGATGCCTATGACATGGGGGATTATGAGCCTATAGAGGGCAGGGTCACAGAGGCGGAAGTGCGGAAGCTGCTGGAGGAGGCAAATCCGTGATTGACATGAGGCAAAGAAATCGCTACGATCTAATTAGAAAGGGAAAATAAGATTCTGACACGGACGGAGGATAACATGGAAAATGTATTTGTGATGGAACATCCGCTGATTCAGCACAAGATTTCGCAGATCAGGGACATCGGCACCGGCACGAACGAATTTAGGAAATGTATTGAGGAGATCGCCATGCTGATGGGCTATGAAGCGCTCAGGGATCTTCCGCTGGAAGATGTGGAAGTGGAGACGCCGATTGAGACCTGCATGTCGCCGAGGATTGCGGGAAAGAAACTGGCGGTGGTGCCGATCCTGCGCGCGGGGCTTGGAATGGTAAACGGTATTCTCGCGCTGGTGCCGAGCGCCAAGGTGGGACATATCGGACTGTACAGGGATCCCGAGACGCATGAACCGCACGAGTATTACTGTAAGCTGCCGAAGCCCATTGACCAGAGGACAATCATTGTGCTGGACCCCATGCTCGCCACGGGCGGTTCCGGTTCCCAGGCGGTGCGTTTCATCAAGGAGCATGGCGGCAGGAATATTAAGTTTATGTGCATTATCGCGGCGCCGGAGGGCGTGGAGCGGATGAGGAAGGATCACCCGGACGTGCAGCTCTATATTGGTCATATTGACCGCTGCCTGAACGAGAACGCCTATATCTGTCCGGGCGTGGGGGATGCCGGAGACAGAATTTTTGGGACAAAGTAATCGTTGTGCTGTAAACGGCTTTGGAATGGAGGAAATTATGAAAAAGACAATTATCACCGTAGTGGGAAAAGACACAGTGGGCATCATTGCCAAGGTATGCACTTACCTGGCGGACAATCGGATCAATATTCTGGATATCTCCCAGACCATCGTGCAGGGCTTCTTCAACATGATGATGATCGTGGACACGAACCTGACGGACAAGGATTTCGGGGTGATCGTGGATGAACTGAACGCGCTCGGCGAGGAGATCGGCGTCGTCATCAAGTGCCAGAAGGAAGAGATATTCGACCAGATGCATAGGATTTAGAAGGTGCAAAAGAAAAGCAAGCGACGCGAAGCGGCATTTGCTTTTCATGCACCGATAACGAGCAAACGTCCGATGAAATCGGACAGGGAGTGCGGAGCACGGGTTTGCGAGTCTAAAGGAGGCATATTAACCATGATAAATTTATTTGAAGTGGCTGAAACCAATGAAATGATCGCCAAAGAAAATCTGGATGTGCGGACCATCACATTGGGCGTCAGCCTTTTGGACTGTATTGACGGCGACCTAAAAAGGGTAAACGAGCAGGTTTACGAGAAGATCACCGAAACGGCGAAGGATCTGGTAAAGACCGGGGAGGCGATCGAGAAGGAGTTCGGCATTCCCATAGTCAATAAGAGAATTTCCGTCACGCCGATGGCGCTTGTGGGCGGCGCGGCATGTAAGGGCAGCGAGGATTTTGTGACGCTTGCAAAAACGATGGATCGGGCGGCGCAGACGGTAGGGGTCAACCTGATCGGCGGATACTCCGCGCTTGTGTCCAAGGGCATGACGAAGGCGGACGAGCTGCTGATCCGTTCGATTCCGCAGGCGCTGCACGCCACGGAGCGGGTCTGCAGTTCCGTGAATCTGGGTTCCACCAAGACGGGTATCAATATGGATGCGGTACGGCTGATGGGAGATATCATCAAGGAGACGGCTCTGATCAGCAGGGAACAGGACAGCGCCGACTGCATGAAACTGGTGGTGTTCTGCAACGCGCCGGATGACAATCCCTTTATGGCGGGCGCGTTCCACGGCGTGACCGAGGCGGACGCGGTGATCAATGTGGGCGTCAGCGGCCCGGGCGTGGTGAAGACTGCCCTGCAGCGGGTGCGCGGCGAGAATTTTGAAGTGCTCTGCGAGACAATCAAGAAGACGGCTTTCAAGGTGACAAGGGTCGGGCAGCTTGTGGCGCAGGAGGCTTCCCGGATGTTAAACATTCCCTTCGGCATCGTGGATTTGTCCCTGGCTCCCACGCCGGCGATCGGGGACAGCGTGGCGGATATTCTGTGCGAGATAGGATTAGAATATGCAGGCGCGCCGGGAACGACGGCGGCGCTTGCGCTTCTGAACGATCAGGTGAAAAAGGGCGGTGTGATGGCGTCTTCCTATGTGGGAGGCTTGAGCGGCGCGTTTATTCCCGTCAGCGAGGATCAGGGTATGATCGACGCCGTGACGGCGGGGGCGCTCACCATAGAGAAGCTGGAGGCGATGACCTGTGTCTGCTCTGTGGGGCTTGACATGCTGGCGATTCCCGGCGATACGCCGAATACGACGATTGCGGGAATCATTGCGGATGAGATGGCGATCGGCATGGTGAACCAGAAGACCACGGCGGTGCGCATTATCCCTGCCATCGGCAAGGGCGTGGGGGAGAAAGTAGAGTTCGGCGGGCTGTTCGGCTATGCGCCCGTGATGCCGGTGAACGGCTTTTCCTGCGAGGCGTTTGTGAACCGGGGCGGACGGATTCCCGCGCCGATCCACAGTTTCAAGAATTAGTTCGGGGTGAAGCGAAGACGCGATTTTGCGAACGGGCGTGGCTGAACGGAGCGACCGCGCCGAACAGGAATTACGGCGGTTGACATTCCGTCTTGTCAAAGCCTATAATAGAGATGGTTTTGCAAACCATAAAATACATATGAGGGAGGACTTTTTTATGAAAAAGTTATCTGTAAAGAGTGTCGTTGCGATCGGTATCGGCGCGGCGCTGTTCTTTGTTCTCGGCAAGGTTGCGATTCCGTCGCCCGTGCCTAACACGAACATCAGCTTACAGTATGCGATCGAGGCGGTGTTTGCCACACTCTTCGGACCCATTGCTGGTGTTGTCATCGGCTTTATCGGTCATACGCTGATCGACGCGACAAGCTACGGTCCCTGGTGGAGCTGGATTATTGCTTCCGCATTCGTAGGGCTGGTAATCGGTCTTCTGACCATGAAGATGAACGTGGAGGAAGGGATTGACAGCAAAAAGCTGATCCGCTTTAATGTGGCGCAGATCATCGCGCACGTTCTTGCGTGGGGACTGGTAGCGCCTGTTCTGGATATCCTGATCTACGCGGAGCCGGTTGAAAAGCTGTTTGCACAGGGACTGATGGCCGCGGTGGCGAATATCATTACGACCGGCGTGGTGGGAACGCTGCTTTTGCTCGGTTATGCGAAGACCGTTGTGAAGAAGGGGTCTTTGGAGAAAGAGGACTAAGGAGAATAGTAGGCAGACTTGGAATGCGAGGCGCTTCCAGCCTGCCTATGCTTTTCTTTTGCAGGAAGAAGAATGCGCGGCATTCTCTGAATCGCTGTTATCAGGCGATGGTTTTACGGAAGAAAATATCACATATCACAGCGAGGAGAAACGACATGGCGGAGCCTATCATTTCTTTTAAGGATTACGGATTTCAGTATCTGGCGCAGGCTAGTCCTACGCTTTATCACATCAATCTGGACATTTACCCGGGAGAAAAAGTGCTGATTGCGGGCGCGTCCGGCAGTGGCAAGAGCACCATTGGGAGCTGTATCAACGGTCTCATTCCTTATGCCTATCCGGGGGAGAGCACGGGTACGCTTCTTGTGGGCGGAAAAGACCCGGCAAAGGAGAGCATTTTTAACCTGAGCCAGTTTGTGGGAACGGTCCTGCAGGATACGGACGGGCAGTTTATCGGGCTGACGGTGGGGGAGGACATTGCATTCGCGCTGGAAAACGACTGCGTGCCGCAGGGCGATATGAAGGAGACGGTGCGTGAGGTGGCGAAGTTGGTGGATATCGACCACCATTTGGAGTATGCGCCCCACGAGCTTTCCGGCGGACAGAAGCAGAGGGTCAGTCTGGCGGGCGTGATGGTGGAGAAAGTACAGGCGCTCCTTTTCGACGAGCCGCTGGCAAATTTAGACCCGGCGGCGGGGCGGGCGACCATCGAATTAATTGACCGCATACAGGAGCGCACCGGGGCGGCGGTGATTATCATTGAGCACCGTCTGGAGGATGTGCTCTGGCGCAGGGTGGATCGGATCGTGCTGATGGACGAGGGCAGGGTTGTGGCGGACATGCCGACGAAGGCGTTTCTGTCGGGAAAGCTGCTTTTGGAGCACGGCATCCGGGAACCGCTCTACCTGACGGCGCTGCGCTACGCGGGCGTCCCAATTACGGAGGAGATCGAGCCCCAGCATGTGGACAGTCTGCGGCTTTCCGCGGCGCAGAAAGAGAGCGTGCAAAGCTGGTATCGTGCGAGCGGCATCTACACGAAAGAAGAGAAAGAAAATTCGGCGCTCCTCAGTGTGGAGAACCTCACGTTCGGCTATACGCCGGAGAGAACGAATCTCAGGGATGTAAGCTTTACCGTGAGAGAGGGCGAGATGATCAGCATCGTAGGAAAAAACGGCGCGGGAAAGAGCACGCTGGCAAAGCTGATCTGCGGATTTGAGAAGCCCACGGCGGGCAGGATCTGTCTTTCCGGCAGGGATATTTCGGGCGACACCATCAAGGAGCGCGCGCAGAGAATCGGTTATGTGATGCAGAATCCTAACCAGATGATCTCCAAACCGTTAATCTGGGACGAGGTGGAGATGGCGCTTTTGGCAGGAAATATGGATGCGGAGGAGAGAAGGGAGCGGGTGGAGGAAACCCTGAAAATCTGCGGGCTTTACCCCTTCCGCAAATGGCCGGTATCGGCGCTTTCCTTCGGACAGAAAAAGCGCGTGACGATCGCGGGCATACTTGTGCAGCGTCCGCAGATGATTATTCTCGATGAGCCCACGGCGGGCCAGGATTATCATCATTATACGGAGATTATGGAGTTTTTGAAGGAACTGAACGCGCAGGGCTTTACGATTGTGATGATTACCCACGACATGCATCTGATGCTGGAGTATACGCCGAGAGCCATCGTGTTCAGCGAGGGAGAGCTTCTGGCGGACACCACGGCGGCGCATGTGTTAAATGACCCGGAATTGGTGGCGCGGGCGAATCTGAAGGAGACAAGTCTTTACACGCTGAGCATGGCGTGCGGCATAGAAAATCCGCAGGAATTTACGGAACGGTTTATCGCCTATGAGGAAGCGCAAAGAAAGCCGGAGGAGGGATGAGATGGCAAGAGTAGCGATACTAAACTATATCAAACGACCGAGCCCGGTTCACGAGCTTACGGGTACCACGAAACTGGTCTTTTTCCTTGCATGGAGCGTGGCGTCCATGGTGACCTTTGACACCCGCGTTCTTGTCTGTATGCTGGTGATCGGCGCGGTGATTTTTAAGGTCAGTCAGATTCTGATCAGGGATATCAGCGTGGTACTTGGGTTGGCGGCGGTCTTTCTTCTGCTCAACAATATTTTCATCTATCTGTTTACGCCGGAGTACGGGGTGGAACTCTATGAGAGCAGGACAGTGCTCCTTGCCGGGATAGGGAGATATACGGTTACGGCGCAGCAGCTGTTTTATCACCTGAATATCACGCTTAAAGTAATCTGCGTGGTGCCGGTCGCCCTGCTCTTTATCGCCTGCACGGACCCGAGCGAGTTCGCGGCATCCCTGTCCAGGATCGGGGTGAGCTACCGGGCGGGCTATGCGGTGAGTCTGGCGCTCCGCTATATCCCGGATGTGCAGAGGGAGTACACGAATATCAGTCAGGCACAGCAGGCGAGAGGGATCGACCTGTCGGGCAAGGACAAACTTTTTACCAGACTGAAAAATTCGGTGGCGATTCTTCTGCCCCTCGTGATGTCCAGCTTAAACCGCATTGAGACGGTGAGCAACGCTATGGAGCTTAGGGGATTTGGCAAGGAGAAAAAGCGGACATGGTATACATACCGCAGCCTGAAACGTAACGACTGGCTGGCGATCGGCTTCGCGGCGGTGATTCTGATTATTGATCTGACGGTGACTTTCTGGGATGGGAGCCGTTATTTTAATCCATTTTTATAGGGGAAAGGTTGAAAGAAAATCTTTCAACCTTGATTTGAGGGCCAAATGAACATGCAAGCATGTTCGCTTGACCCATGGAGGCAAAAATGATGAAACTTCTTGTAATCGGCGGCAGCTATTTTTACGGCAGGGTTTTTGTGATGGAGGCAGCGAAAGAACACGAAATTACCGTGTGGAACCGGGGAACTTACCCCATGGAGACGTTCGATGTCAGACAGATGAAGGGGGACAGACATGAACGGATCGCGGGCTGTGAGGAGAACTATGACGCGGTGATCGACTTCTGCGCCTACACGCCGGGTGATGTGCGGGATACGCTTGATCTGCTGACAGGAAAAATCGGGCAGTATGTCTTTATCAGCACAGTGGACGTTTACGAGCGGGATGCCTCTGTGGTGAAGAAAGAAGATACGCCTTTTGAGGAGCGTCCCCTTGCCGGGGAGGCGGGGGCTTACATTGCGGGGAAAGTGGCATTGGAAAAGGAGCTGACGGAAGAATGCGGAGCGCGGGGGATTCCTTGCACTGCGCTCCGCCCGGCGATTCTCTACGGTCCTTACAATTACGCGCCGAGGGAGTCGGTCTACATCCAGATGTTATTACAGAATCATGCGCTGCCCCGCTTTACAGACGTGCAGGGACAGTTCCAGTTTGTCTATGTAAAAGACGCGGCGCAGGCGATACTTGCCTGTCTGGGAAATGAGAGGGCTTACGGACAGGCTTACAATATATGCGGGGAGGAGATTCTTACCTACGACCGCTTTTTTGACACATTACGGGCGGCGGCACAGCCGGAGGATCTGGAAGGGCTCATGGAGGTGCCGCTCACGGTGGAGCAGGCGGCAGCGCAGGGCGTGCCCGTGCCGTTCCCTGCCACGGCGGCGGAAACGCATCTGTGCGGCAATGCAAAGGGAAAGGCGGAGCTTGGGCTTGTTTACACGGATTTTGAGGAGGGGATGCGGAGGACTTACCGGGCTTTTCGGAATGTGTATGTGCAGTAAAGGTGTGTTCTCCAATTCTGAATCATTATCATTTATAACACAATGAATGTCTGCTCACGGTCATATAGCCGCATGAAGCAGACATTTATTATGTAGAGGGGAAGGCGCTCTGCTTTTTATCCGCGCAGGAAATAAGGAGTCTTTCCACACCTTGACAAATGCAATCTGTTAGCGTAATCTAACATTGAAAAAAGAAACGGAAACAGACAGCGCAAAACAGCAGAACGGAGCGGAACAGAAAAGATGACGTTAGATCAGGTTGCGGTAGGAACGGAAGTAAAAATCATAGCGGTAGGCGGAGAAGGGCAGCTCCGCGTCAGGCTTCTCGACATGGGGCTGATTCCGCAGACGCAAGTCAGGGTGCAGAAGGTGGCTCCCATGGGAGACCCGATTGAGATTCACCTGCGAGGGTATGAGCTGACCATCCGCAAGGAGGACGCGGCGCGGATCGAGGTGACACAGATATGATATACGCATTGGCAGGCAATCAGAACAGCGGCAAGACCACATTGTTTAACCAGCTCACAGGCTCCAATCAGCATGTGGGCAATTTCCCCGGCGTGACGGTGGACTCAAAGATGGGGGAGATACGCGGCGAGAAGGGAAACGCAGTGGTGGATCTGCCAGGTATTTACTCCATCAGACCCTATACGAATGAGGAAATTGTGACCCGCAGGTTTATCCTGCAGGAGAAGCCAGACGGGATTATCAATATCGTGGACGCTACCAACATCGAGAGAAATCTCTATCTGACGCTGCAGCTTCTGGAATTACATATTCCCATGGTAATCGCCCTCAATATGATGGACGAGGTGCGGGGTAATGGCGGCACCATTAATATCAGAAAGATGGAGGAGGCGCTTGGCGTGCCCGTGGTGGCAATCAGCGCGGCGAAAAACGAGGGCATCGAGGATCTGATCGGAGCCATCAGGGAGGTGGCGTCGCGCCGCATTTACCCGAAAGTGACGGACTTCTGTGAGAAGGGTCCGGTGCACCGCTGTATCCATGCGGTCTGCCATCAGGTGGAGGACCATGCGGAGCGGATCGGCATGTCGCCCCGTTTCGCGGCGACGAAGATCGTGGAGGGCGATGCGGAGGTCATCGACAGGCTGGCGCTGTCTGCAAACGAGCTGGACCTGATGGAGCACAGCATCGTGGAGATGGAGCAGGACAGCGGGATGGACAGGAACGCGGCGCTTGCCGCCATGCGCTATGATTTTATTGAGAAAATCTGTTCTCAGGCAGTGATCAAGTGCAGGGAGAGCAGGGAGCATGTGAGGAGCATGAAAATTGACAGCGTGCTCACCCACAAGTATTTTGCGATTCCCGCGTTTGTGCTGATTATGGTGGTGGTGTTTTATCTCACCTTCGGGCTGATCGGCAGTTTTTTGAGCGACCTTTTAAGTCTCGGGATTGACGTGCTGTCCGGCGTGACGGAGCAGGCGCTGACGGATTACGGCATCAACCCGGTGGTGAAGAGTCTGGTGATCGACGGCATTTTTACGGGTGTGGGAAGCGTTTTAAGTTTCCTGCCTATTATCGTGATTCTCTTTTTCTTCCTTTCCATTCTGGAAGATTCGGGCTATATGGCGCGGATTGCCTTTGTGATGGACAGACCTCTTAGAAAGATTGGACTTTCGGGGAAAAGCTTCGTGTCCATGCTGATCGGGTTCGGATGCAGCGTGCCGGCGGTCATGTCCACACGGACGCTCTCCTCTGACAGGGATAAGAAAATGACGATCATGCTGATTCCTTTTATCAGCTGTTCGGCGAAGATTCCGATTTATGCGTTGTTTGCGGCGGCGTTTTTTGAAAGAAAGGGCGTTCTTGTGATGCTGGCGCTCTACACCTTTGGCATTCTGGTGGGGCTGCTGTGTGCCATGATCCTAAAGCGGACGGTATTTCGGGGAAGTTCCATGCCTTTTATGATGGAGCTGCCCAACTACCGGTTTCCCTCCGCCAAGAGTGTACTGCTTTTGATGTGGGACAAGGCGAAGGATTTTGTACAGCGTGCCTTTACGATTATCTTCGTTGCGACGATGCTGATCTGGTTTTTACAGACATTTGATACGCGGTTCAATGTGGTGACGGATTCCGGGGAGAGCCTGCTTGCCATGATCGGAAAGCTGATCGCACCCCTCTTTATCCCGTTAGGATTTGGTGACTGGCGGGCGGCAACCGCGCTGATCGGCGGCTTTACGGCGAAGGAGGCGGTGGTGAGCACGCTGGGCGTTCTGACCGGTTCCTCCATGTCCAATTTGAGCGAGACGCTGGGAAAGATTTTCACGCCTGTATCGGCGGTGAGCTTCCTCGTGTTCACCCTGCTGTATACGCCCTGCGTGGCGGCGGTGGCAACCATTAAAAGAGAACTCGGTTCTACATGGAAGACGCTTGGCGTGGTATGTATGCAGTGCGGCGTGGCGTGGATTGTGTCCTGTGTGGTGTACCAGATTTTGCGGCTTGTTATGGGCACATGACATTTTTAACATCGTTATATGGTTTGTATTCGCAGACGAATCATGGCTTAGCGCACTTAGCGCGGGAAAGAGAGAATAAACTTTACAGGTTTTACAGGTTTTGCTATACTGATTATGGAACATGTGGCTGATTGATAAAAAAGGCGGTGATTATATGACGGAAGGCGAAATGTTAAAGCTGTCTGTTGAAGAGTTTTCAAGATTACAACAATATATGCGCCTGACAGAAAAGGATTCGGAAGCATATAAAGCTATGAAAATAAGATACATTGAATTAAAAGTAATTCTTTCGTCATCCGGCGTTAATTTGACTGAGCTGGATATGATAAAGGAATGACTGCGCGAAAGGACAGGGAACCGGAAGAGCGTGAATCCGACAGCGGTAAAGGATTTTCGCTCTTTTGATTTTCACTGCCCGATTAAAAAATGCGGATAAACCATACAGAGAAAGGAACCCTGCCGTGAACGAATCTAGGAAGGAATATCGAATCCTTTTCGCGGACAATCCTGCAAAGGAGGAAAAACAACTTTATAAGCTGGCGAAAAAGGGAGATCTGAATGCGCTGTCAGCTTTGAACGAATACTATGAGAAATGCGTAACAGAGGCAAGGACACCGAAAGAATTGTCAAAAATCCGGCAGAAGGCCCTGAAAGCGGCTCTGCTTGGCGCCGCGCAAAACAGCCCGTACTGGCTCATGGTGGTGGGAGAAATGTACCGTTATGGCGTGGGGACTGAGAAAAATGTGAAAAAGGCGTTTTCCTATTATGAGAAAGCGGCAGCTCTCGGTGACGTGGATGGCGTTGTCAAGGTCGGACGCGCCTGGTTGAATGGAATCGGCGTTCCGACAGATTATCGGAAGTCTTTGTGCTTTTTTGAAAAAGCTGCGGAACAGGATAATCCGGAAGCAATGGTTCTGGCCGCCTATCAGTATGAAAACGGAAAAGGTGTGAATGCCAATTATGAGAAATCGCTGGAGTGGCTTGCGCGGGCGGAGCGTATCTGCAGGCTGCGGTTAGAAGGAGAATTGCCGGAAAAAGACAGAAATTATTATGAATCGCTGTTAGAGGATGTGGACCACAAAAGAATGCATTGTGAATGCTCCGCCTGTGTGGAGCTGGTCGGAAAGGAAGGCTGCCCGATGGAACAGCGGCAAAAGGCTTTTTCGCGGCTTTCGGAGCTTGCGCATGAAAGGGGCGACTGGTGCGCACAGGTGAACATGGGAGTCCTGTATGAAGAAGGAACATTCGTCGGAAAGGATGAGCGGAAGGCATTGGAATATTATCTTATGGCGGCAGGAAACGGCTCAACCGGGGCGATGAATAATATCGGCAATTTTTATCTGCATGGAAAAGGCGTTGCAAAAGACTACGACAAGGCGTTTGAATGGTATCAGAAAGCGGTCGAGCTGTCGGGAAACGCGGCGGCGGAATGTTCTCTTGGAATGTGTTATCAGTACGGGTATGGAACAAAAATTAATTATGAAAAGGCGCGCTGTTTTTATGAGCTGTCCGCAAAACAGGGGATTGGACTGGCATATTACAGGATGGGGCTCCTATATGAACAGGGGCTTGGCGTGACGAAGGATGTCCGGACTGCGAAACAGTATTTTGGGGAGGCATTGGACCGGGGATGCCGGGAAGCGGCGTTGAAATTGTAGGTAACAGTTCAGCCCAGAAGTTTGCATTTGCGGCAAGGTCCGTGAGAATATGTAAAAGCTGGCAATTGTAGCAATTGCTGCACATAAAATGCTTGCATTTTAGAGCGCAGAGTAGTACGATAGGGACAAAAGAAAACGTTTTCCAAACAAATGGGGTGCGGAAAGTCTCGAAAGGAAGGTATCTTATGGATTTTAACGCGGTGTATCACAGGGCGAACGACAATTACTGTTATCCGCTGGATGAGGAGCAGCTTGTCATCAATATCAGGACGGGATATGACGTAAAGTACGTGAATCTGATTCACGGCGATCCTTTTAAGTCTGGGATTCTTGGCGGCGCCGAGAGCTGGGACGGGGAAGCGCTGAATATCCCTTTTAAAAAGCGGCTGAAAAACCAGCTCTGGTGGACGACGACCATCAGACCCGAATTTAAGCGGTTAAAATACTATTTTGAACTGCAGACGGAGGACGAGCGGTGGTTCTATTTTGAGGACGGTTTCGTGTCCGAGGCGCAGATGGCGCTGGTAGGCAGGAGCAGACAGTGTTTTATCATGCCGTGGATGAATCCGGCGGATATCCCGGTAACACCTGCATGGGTCAATGACACGATCTGGTATCAGATTTTTCCGGAGCGGTTCTGCAACGGCGACCCGTCCACCAACCCGGAGGGGACGCTGCCGTGGCGTGTGAAGGGCAGCGTGACCAATCAGGAATTTTTCGGCGGTGATCTGCAGGGCATTATCAATAAACTGGACTATATCCGTGACCTGGGGGTATCGGGGGTGTATCTGACACCGGTCAACGAATCGCCCTCATCCCACAAGTATGACACCACGGATTACACGAAGATTGATCCGCACTTCGGTTCGGAGGAGACCATGAAAACGATGGTGAGGGAGGCGCACAACAGAGGAATCCGCGTGATGCTGGACGGCGTGTTCAACCATTCCGGTCAGAATTTTGCGCCTTGGCTCGACGTGAAGGAGAAGGGACCGCAGTCGCAGTACTGGGGCTGGTTTATGGTGAATGAGTGGCCTTTCATGGAAGAGGGCGGCAACGCGTGGGCGAAGCGGTATTACACCTTTGGATTTTTTGACAACATGCCGAAACTGAATACCAACAATCCGGCGGTGCGGGATTACCTGATCGGAGTCTGTGAAAACTGGGTCAGAAACTATGATGTGGACGGCATCAGACTGGACGTGGCGAACGAGATTTCCCATACGTTCTGTAAGGAGCTGAGAAGCCGGCTGAAAGCGATCAAGCCGGACATCTATATTCTGGGGGAGATCTGGCACGATGCGATGCCATGGCTCAGAGGAGATGAGTTTGACTCTGTTATGAACTACCCGCTGGGAGAGAGTATCAAGGATTTCTGGATTGACAAGAGCCTCACCAACGAGGATTTTGAGTATACGATCAACCGCTGTTATACGCGCTATATGCAGCAGACCAACGACGTCCTTTTCAACCTGCTGGATTCCCATGATACGAAGCGGCTTAGAAGCGACGTAAAGAATCTGGATGAGTATTTCCAGCAGCTTGCGGTGCTCTTTACGATGCCGGGGTCACCCTGTATTTATTATGGAACGGAAATTGCCATGGAGGGAGGTCACGACCCGGACTGCCGCCGCTGTATGCCGTGGGAGGAGATTGACGGCGGCGTCTACAATGAGCGGATGGATATCATCAGAAGCCTCCTGCATCTGCGCAGGGAGGAACCGCTTCTTAGGAACCGTGATTTTCATTTTCCGAACAAGATCAACCGTCCAAGAGTGATCGAGTTCAACAAGATGGGCTGGGTGGACAACTACGTGGAGGTCATCATCAACTGCGAGGAGGAAGATATCGAGATTCCCAGGGAGGGAGAGATTCTTTTTTCCAGACACTATATTGACAACACGTTGCTGAGGAATGGTATACTGATCCGCAGGCAGAGAAGCTAAGTGTAATATCTGCAGAGATGAAAAGACTATAGAAGATAGATACAGGCGATCAAGTGAAGATAGAATAAGAGGAACAAGGAGGAAAGGGTGATGAACCAGTTTCAGCTGCCGGGCTGCCTGATCATTGAGGAGGGCGCCTGCGAGCGTTTAAATGAGATTTTAACGGACTGCATTCCGGGGATAGAAGAAAAGAAGATTGTCATTGCCACAGAGGAATCGCTGATTCCCATTATGAAACCTTATCTGGATGAGATGAAGCGCGATCTGCCAGAGAGCGAGCTTTACCTCATCGACGAAAACAGTTTTGATGAGGCGATGGAACTGGCGAAGCACATCTGCATGGAGGATGTGGAGGTCATTATCGGCGTGGGTGGCGGCAAGGTGCTGGACGTGGCAAAGTACGCGGGTTTTGTGGGGAAAATCCCTTATATCTGTGTGCCTACGACCTTAAGCAACGACAGCCTTTCCTCGCCGGTGTCAGTGCTTGGGACAGAAGGGGACGCGAGAAAAACTTTAAAATGTGCGATTCCGGCGGGGATTGTGGTAGATGTGAATGTGATTATGGGCGCGCCTGTATCGCACTTACAGTCCGGTATCGGCGATACCATCAGCAAGTACACGGCGCTCTGCGACTGGAAGCTGGATGCCGCCCACAGAAAGGAGCGGGTGGACGACTTCTCCTATCTGCTGTCGGACATGGCGTTTTCCTCTCTGTGCTACAACGAGGAAAAGTCTTTAAAAAGTAAAGATTTTATCAAAATACTGACGCAGTCGCTGGTGCTTGGCGGGCTGGCGATGGAGATTGCAGGAAATTCCAGACCGTGCAGCGGCTCGGAGCATCTGTTCTGCCATTCTCTGGAAGAAAACCACAGGGAGATTCAGATTTCCCACGGCATGGCTGTGGCGCTTGGCAGCCTTGTCAGCTGCCGCCTGCAGGGGCAGGATGTGGGCAAGCTGGAAACGGTATTGAAGGCGTACCACATGGACATGGATCCCATGAACTGGGGGATTACGAAGGAGATTTTTACGGACGCATGGCTTCGGGCGGCGGATACCAGGAAGGACAGGTATACGGTGCTCAATGAGGTGGAGCTGTCGGAGGAGGTTTTGGGGCAAATCTATGATGAGTTACGGACAGGAAAATAAAAACCTCTGTACAAATCTCCCAAAATGCACTAAAATTTATATGGAAGGGAAGAGACCGTCTGTAGAAGCGGGCGGGACGGAATTCATGCCGGCAGACTTGCAATCAGGCGTTTATACGGAAGAGGAGGTGTGAATATGAAGACGTACATGCTGGATTTAAACTCCATCGATAGAGTGAAAGGATTTGTAAGCGCGATCGAGAAATTCGACGGTTACTTTGACATAGCCACCGGAAGATACGTGGTGGACGCGAAGTCGATCATGGGTATTTTTTCCATGGATCTGAACAGAAAGATTGAGTTTCGCATTCTGGAAACCAATGCGCAGATCTCGGAAGTGGAGGCGGCAATCGCACCCTATCTTGCATAGTGGAATGGATTGTGTATTTCGATTATGGTATACTTGCATTGTAACAGTATGAGCAGTATAAAGAAAGCAGGTGATTGTTATGCCTTTGGAAGAGCAGAAAGAGGTAGCAAAAGTCAAGCTGTCCAGTTTTGGCATTGATTATTCGGAGCTGGATTTTTAAAAGCATATAGTTATAATTATGCGAGCCATAATGTAAAGCCTGATAAATTTTTAGGCTTTACATTTTTTTTGCGCATTTACGTATCAGGGAATTTGCCTTTTGGCAATATTTATGCTAAGATGTTCTATTAAGGAACTTCCGGCAAAAAGGAGTTCTGACAGTTACATGAAACTTGGAGGTTTATGATGCTGGAACTTAAAAATATATCTTTTCAGGCTGATGACGGCGGAAAAGAGATCGAGATACTGAGGAACATCAATCTGACGGTGGAGAACCGCTTTGTGGCGGTCACAGGACCGAACGGCAGCGGCAAATCGACGCTTGCGAAGATTGTGGCAGGCATTCTGACACCTACGGAGGGACAGATTTTTCTGGACGGTGTCGATATCACAGAAAAGTCCATTACAGAGCGGGCACGGATGGGTATCGGGTTCGCCTTTCAGCAGCCGGTCCGGTTTAAGGGGCTTACGGTGAAGGATATGCTTTCCATTGCGGCGGGCAGGGAGACGGCTGTGTCGGAAGTCTGCTCCATGCTCTCGGAGGTGGGGCTCTGCGCCAGAGATTATGTAAACCGGGAAATCAACGCCAGCCTTTCGGGCGGGGAGTTGAAGCGGATTGAAATTGCGATGATTATGGCGAGAAAGGCGAAGGTTTCCATCTTTGACGAACCGGAGGCGGGAATCGATCTGTGGAGTTTCCAGAATCTGATCCGGGTGTTTGAGAAGATGCATGAGGAGATTCAGGGAACGATCCTGATTATTTCCCATCAGGAGAGGATACTGAACATTGCGGATCAGATTGTGCTGTTGTCGGATGGCAGGATTGAGAAGGTGGGGAGCAGGGAGGAAGTGATGCCGGAACTTTTGGGAGCCGGGCAGCCCTGCAAGACATTAACCGATAAATTAAATTAGGAATGGAGAAACTATGGACGCAATACAACAGGAGTTACTTGCGCAGGTGGCGGACCTGCACGAAGTGCCGGAAGGTGCGTACAATATACGCGCCAACGGGGAGATGGCGGGAAGAAATACCACCGCCAATATAGATATTGTGACAAAGGAGGACTGCCCCGGCATCGATATCCGTATAAAACCGGGCACGAAGGGGGAGAGCGTGCACATTCCGGTGGTTTTAAGCCAGAGCGGCATTCAGGAAAGTGTGTATAACGACTTCTTTGTGGGGGAGGACTGCGACATCACGATCATAGCGGGCTGCGGCATCCATAACGGCGGTTCCGCGGCATCGGCGCATTCCGGTGTCCATCGGTTTTTTGTGGAGAAGAACGCGAAGGTAAGATATGTGGAAAAGCACTACGGCTCAGGCGACGGCAGCGGGGAGCGTATTATGAATCCCACCACAGATATTCATCTGGCGGAGGGCGCTTCCCTTGAGATGGAGACGGTGCAGATCAAGGGGATTGATTCCACGGAGCGGACCACGACTGCGGAGGTGGCGGAGGGCGCAAGCCTTGTAATCAAAGAAAAGATTATGACCCACGGGAAGCAGTATGCCGGGACGGATTTCACGGTGAACATGGCGGGGGCGGATTCCAGCGTGAACCTGATTTCCAGATCGGTGGCGAAGGAACATTCCAGGCAGATATTCCGCAGCCGGATTGTGGGAAATGCGAGCTGCCACGGGCACAGCGAATGCGACGCCATCATTATGGATGAAGCCAGTGTCAGCGCGATTCCGGAGCTGACGGCAAACCACATTGACGCGAATCTGATCCATGAGGCGGCGATCGGCAAGATCGCAGGCGAACAGATGATCAAACTGATGACGCTCGGACTCACAGAGAAAGAGGCGGAAGAACAGATCGTGAAGGGATTTTTGAAATGAGGAAGTTTTTACAGTACGCGTTAAACCGAGTGGTGATTACGGCGCTTCTGGTGCTGATACAGATCGCTTTCTTTCTGGTTGTGCTTTTACAATGGGGCAATTATTATGTCTGGTTTTCCCTTGTGCTGCGCTTTATCACCTTCTGGGCTGTGATTTACATTATATGGAAACCGACCAATCCCGCCGTAAAGCTGGCGTGGGTGGTGCCGATACTGACTTTCCCGCTTTTCGGCGGTGTGCTTTATCTGTGCTACGGTCATGTGATCGTGCCCAAAAAGCTGCGGGACAGCATGGAACGGACGGACAAGCTGGTAAGGAAAAGTCTGGTGCAGGACAGGCAGATTCTCAAAAGTCTGAAGAAGGAAGAAGCGGCGGAGGCAAACCTGAGCGGTTATATGTATTCTTACGGCGCCACGCCGGTGTGGGACCAGACAGATACGAAATTTTTTGCGGACGGGCGTCCGTGGTGGGAGAGTCTGATCGATGATCTGGAGAAAGCCGAGCATTATATCTTTCTGGAATTTTTTATCATCAAAGAGGGAAAAATGTGGGATGCCATTCTGGATATTCTGGAACGCAAGGCAAAGGAGGGCGTGGAGGTCAGGCTGATGTATGACGATATCGGCTGCGCGTTTCTTCTGCCGAAATACTACGACAGGGTCATAGAGAAAAAGGGAATCAAGTGTGTGGCGTTCAACAGGCTGGTGCCTTTTTTATCGCTTGTGCTGAATAACAGGGACCACAGGAAGATTGTGGTGGTGGACGGCAAGGTGGCGTATACGGGCGGAATTAACCTGTCGGACGAGTATATAAACTACGAACATCCTTACGGTGACCACTGGAAGGACACGGGAATCCGCATTGAGGGAAAGGCTGTCTGGAACTTTACGGTCATGTTTTTACAGATGTGGAATATGTCCCGCTACACGGAGGAGGACTACAGCAGGTACTATTGTTCCTTTGAAAAGGTGCCGGGGGCGGAGGGCTATGTACAGCCGTACATGGACACGCCTTTTGACGACGAGACGCTTGGCGAGAATGTATACCTGAACATGATTGGCGACGCAAAGCGTTATGTCTGGATCTATACGCCGTACCTTGTTACGGACAACGAAATGATTACCGCCCTGAAGCTGGCGGCGAAGCGGGGCGTGGATGTGCGGATTGTGACGCCCGGCGTGCCGGATAAAAAATTCGTTTACTGGCTGACCCAGTCCAATTACCAGAATCTGATCGGGGCGGGCGTCAGGATATTCCAGTATACCCCGGGCTTCATCCATGCGAAATGTGTGCTTGTGGACGACGAGTCGGCTACGGTTGGCACGGTCAATTTCGATTACCGGAGTTTTTACCATCACTTTGAATGCGGCGTGTATCTTTACCGGGCACGTGCCGTGGAGGAGTTGAAAAAGGATATGGTAAAGACTTTCGGGGTCTGTGAGGAAATTACGTTGTCATGGTGCCGGGATAAGTTTGTGAAGACCAATGTGATCGGTCCGCTGTTAAAATTGTTTTCACCCTTAATGTAATTGAAAATGGAGATGAGTTTATGTTACGGTTTCTCAAGGTGATCGTGTGGAATCTGCCGAGAATCTACATGATACCCAAAATGGCATACAAGGCGAGACACAAGGAGCGTTACGGTGAGGAGGCATGCTACGCATATGCGAGACTGGCGATCCGGCGCATGATGCGTGCCGGGCGCATTTACACGAAGCGCTTCGGTGCGGAGAACCTTCCGCAGGAAGGCGGCTATCTCCTATGCCCGAATCATCAGGGAAAATATGATGCGCTGGGGATTATGATATCCCACGACAAGCCCTGTTCCGTGGTGATCGACGATGCCAAATCCCACGGGCTTTTGGTCAAGCAGTTTATTGACCTTGTGCAGGGCAAGCGTCTGAAAAAAGATGACACCAGACAGTCGATAGGGATTATCAGGGAACTGGCGGAAGATACCAAAATGGGGCGGCGTTTCATCATTTTCCCGGAGGGCGGTTATTTTCATAATCACAATACGGTGGGAGAGTTTAAGCCGGGCTGCTTTAAGAGCGCGGTGAAGGCAAGAGTGCCGATCGTGCCGGTGGCGCTGATTGATTCCTACAGAGTGTTTGAGGAGTGGACACTGCGCAGGGTGGAGACGCAGGTACACTTTTTAAAGGCGATTCCCTATGAAGAATATAAGGGCATGACCACGACGCAGATTGCCGAGATGGTGAAAGACAGAATCACGAGCAGAATCAGTGAGGTAGTCAGCCCCGCATAGGAAATTATATCTTTATGATCTGATTTTTGTATTCATTGATCTCCGTCAGCGGACTTTTGCCGGGGAATTTATTGCGGACAATGCTCTGGTAAATATGGCTTGCATAGATGTCCTTTTCCAGCATGGAAGAGCCCGTCGGTGCAAGCTGTTTTTCTGCGTCCGCAAGTTTGGAAAGGAGTGGAATTTCCGCGTTTTTCTTGATAGCGGAGAGAAGCGGTGCGGCGCTCTCACGAAAGCCAAGCATACGGGCATAAAAAATCCACCCCTCCTGTCCATACTGCTGCAGGGCTTCCCTACGGGTACCCAGAAGGATATGTAGAAGGCTTCTGGAGATTCTTACATAAGTCTTGTTCTTTGATTTCAGCAGATCGCAAAATGAGCGGAAATCACGGAACTGCGGCAGTAACTTGACAATACGGTCCGACAGTTCACTGTCGATGTCGGGATAGTCCGTAAAGCCGGCGCTCGCGTTCGTGAGCAGGCTGTACTGCGTAAGCAGGGAAAGGTCATCCGCAAAGACAGGGTAGGTTTTCATGTAGGCATCTTTTATCAAGGCAAGGGAAGATGCGGGAATCTGTCTTGCGAGTTCCTCCGAAGCGCCTGCCTGCCGGAGCGATTCCCGGATAGCCAGTGCAGAGCAGAAGCCGGTATCCAGACTGTTGTCGTGGTAGGAGGAGCCTGCGCGTTTTACGGTATACGGTACAATCGTGCTTTTCCAGAAGAGAAGTGCTTTACAGTATTCGATACCCAGAATGTTGTTCGGGCTGGTCAGTACGTTGATATAGGACGTTAGGTGAGGCGCAGAGATTTCCAGCGCCGTGTTTCTCGCTTGAGGGTAGGTGTGTCCGATACGGATCTCGCGGTCCAGCGTTTTTTTAAAGACAGGGCTTTCGTCTGTAAGCGCCTGTGCAAATTCCGTCAGCACGCGGATATCACCGCACTCGCTGCCAAAGCATAACGTATCGACAACCCCAAGCTTATCGAGGAGAGCCACCGAACTGCGGGCAAAATGCTCGGCGCTGCTTATGGAATAGCAGACGGGCAGCTCCAGCACAAGGTCCGCGCCGTTTAAAAGTGCGCTCTCGGCGCGCAGATATTTATCCATGATGGCAGGCGCGCCGCGCTGGACAAAATCACCGCTCATAACGACAACACAGTAGTCTGCGTGAGTGAGTTCTTTAGCCTTTCTGATGTGATAGGCATGTCCGTTATGGAACGGATTATATTCCGCAATAATTCCGACCGTTTTCATAGATTTTTGACTTCCCCCGAAACAACATAATTTCCGATAATTCCAGTTTATCACAACGCGGCTGATTTGTATTGTTTTTTCTTGAAAACAGATCAGAAAATTACTTGTTTATGAAAGCGGAATTAGGTATCATGTAAGTTAGAAAGAAGGAGGGTATAGCTATGTCTTATATTGATCTGATGAAAGAGAAGGCCAGAAGCGATAAAAAGACGATTGTTCTGCCGGAGACCAACGACAAAAGGACTCTGATCGCGGCGGCAAATATCCTGAAGGAAGGGATCGCCGACATCATTATGGTGGGAAATGAGGAGAAGATTATGGACGGTGCGGGCTGGCTGGAAGTGGAGCTGGACGGTGTGCAGATTGTCGATCCCGAGAAGGCGGATAAGCTTGACGAGTATACGGAACTTTTATATGAGATCAGAAAGAATAAGGGGATGACGCCGGAGAAGGCGAGGGAGACGCTGCTTAAGGATTATCTTACCTTCGGCGTGGTGATGGTGAAGGCAAACGATGCGGACGGTATGGTGGCGGGAGCCTGTCATGCCACGGCGGACACGCTGCGCCCTGCACTGCAGATTTTAAAGACCGCTCCCGGTGTGAAGCTGGTATCCGGCTTTTTTATTCTTGACGTGCCGGACTGTGAGTTTGGGGAGAACGGCACTTTCCTCTTTGCGGACTGTGGTCTGAATCAGGACCCGACAGCGGAGGAACTGGCGGCGATTGCAGACACTTCAGCCAAGAGCTTTAAGAGCCTTGTGGGAGCGAAGCCGATTATTGCCATGCTTTCCCATTCGACCAAGGGCAGCGCCAAGCATCCGCTGGTGGACAAGATGGTGGAGGCGACGCGGATCGCCCATGAGCAGTATCCCCATCTTACCATTGACGGGGAATTACAGTCTGACGCGGCACTGGTGCCCCAGGTGGCAAAGTCCAAGGCGCCCGGCAGCGAGGTGGCGGGCAAGGCAAATGTGCTGATTTTCCCCAATCTGGACTGCGGCAATATCGGCTATAAACTGGTGCAGCGGCTCGGCAAGGCGGAAGCCTACGGTCCCATGCTGCAGGGCATCGCCAAACCCGTAAACGACCTCTCCCGCGGCTGCTCTTGGCAGGATATCGTGGGTGTGGTAGCTTTAACTGCTGTGCAAGCTCAGCTTGCGTGATGGCGAAGCCCGCGAGCGAGGAAAACCAAAGGTTTTTCGAGCGGGCACTGCGGATTTAATAGAAAGGAAGAATAAACTTATGAATATTTTGGTTATCAACTGCGGCAGCTCCTCCTTAAAGTTCCAGCTCATCGACGCGGAGACGGAGAAGCAGATCGCCAAGGGACTTTGTGAGCGCATCGGCATTGACGGCAGCCAGCTCGTCTACCAGCCTGCGGGCGGGGCAAAGGAAGAGACGGTTACGCCTATGCCTGACCACACGAAAGCCATTGAACTCGTGTTAAATGCGCTGATGAATGAAAAGACGGGCGTGGTGAAATCTCTTGACGAGATCGGCGCAGTGGGACACCGCATTGTGCACGGCGGGGAAAAGTTTGCGTCCTCCACAATCATCACCGACGAAGTGATCGAGGCGATCAGGGCATGCAACGATCTGGCGCCGTTACATAATCCGGCGAATCTGATCGGCATCGACGCCTGCAAAAAACTGATGCCCAATACGCCCATGGTGGGTGTGTTCGATACGGCGTTCCATCAGACGATGCCCCAGCATGCGTATCTGTATGGGCTGCCTTACGAATACTATGAGAAGTATAAGGTGAGGAGATACGGTTTCCATGGCACCAGCCACTCCTACGTGTCAAAGAGGGCGGCGGAGATTCTTGGAAAAAATTATGAGGACATGAAGATCATTGTCTGTCATCTGGGCAACGGCGCAAGCATCTCGGCTGTGGAGAACGGACGCTGCGTGGATACATCCATGGGTCTTACGCCTCTTGAAGGGCTGATTATGGGCACCCGCTCCGGCGATATAGACCCGGCGATCATCGAGTTTATTGCCCATAAGGAGAATAAGTCCATCGACGAGGTGATGGCGGTGTTGAATAAGCAGTCCGGCGTGCTGGGGCTTTCCGATAACCTGTCCTCAGATTTCCGGGATCTGGAAAAATCCTATGTCGCCGGGGAGGAAAGAGGGCTTCGCACGATTCGAACCTTCGCATACCGGGTGGCGAAGTATATCGGCGCATACGCCGCGGCAATGAACGGCGTGGATGCCATCTGCTTTACAGCGGGTGTGGGAGAGAACAGCCCCCTTGTGAGGAAACATGCCTGTGAGCAGCTGGGGTATCTCGGCGTCACACTGGATCAGGAGAAAAACCAGGTGCGCGGGGAGGAGCTGGAGATCAGCACCCCGGATTCCAGGGTGAAGGCGCTTGTGGTTCCCACCAATGAGGAGCTCGCGATCGCGAGGGAGACATTTGCGCTGGTGAAATAACACTTGTGTATATAGGGGCAGCCGCCACGATGAACCAGTGGCGGCTGCCCTTTTATCTTCCATGCCAGATTGTGCAGATTCTGCAGAGAAAGTGTGCCGCGCGCGGCATGCTGGCCTCCCGCAAATGCAGCTTACCCGCAAAAACAGACCGCTTACCGCCTCTTTGCTTGTAAGAAAAGGCTCTGTGCGTTACCATCTGCCCATAAGAGTAAGGAGGAAGATGGAAATGAATATCCTGGTGATCAATGGAAGCCCGAAAGGGGACAAAAGCAATTCCTATCAGTTGACAAAGGCATTTTTAGAGGGGATAAAGCAGGAGGCATCGGAGGTGGAAACGAGAGAACGCGCGGTCTGCCAGATGGATATCAAACCGTGTCTTGGCTGTTTTTCGTGCTGGAACCGCACGCCCGGCAAATGCTGTATCGAGGATGATATGGAGCAGGTGATTCAGGATCTGCTCTGGGCGGATGTCACGGTGTGGAGTTTTCCGCTGTATTATTTTACGGTGCCGGGTGCATTAAAAAATCTGATAGACCGGCAGCTGCCCATGAATCTTCCTTTCATGGAGGAACAGGAGGGGCAGATCGGAAACGGCGGGCATCCTTCCAGATATGATATGAGCGGCAAGAGGACGGTGGTGATTTCCACCTGCGGCTTTTATACCGCCGAAGGGAACTATGACGGGGTGTACAGCCTGTTTGACCACATGTGCGGGCGGGAAAACTATACGACGATTTTTTGCGGGCAGGGGGAACTGTTCCGGGTGCCGGAGCTGTCTGCGGTCACGGGCGAATACCTCTCCTGTGTGGAACAGGCGGGACGGGAGTACGCAGGCGGCGGGCTCTCTGCACAGAGCAGGGAACGGCTCGCGCAGCTTCTGCTGCCGAGGGAAACTTTTGAGGCATGCGCGGACGCAAGCTGGGGGATCGCCAGAGAGGATATCGGAACCGGGAAAAGCGGCGGTATGGGAACCGCAGGGGACGGGGGCAGAGCGGAGGGAAACGGCGGCAGTGTCGGAAAGGCGTCGGACACGCTTACCTTTACCAGACAGATGGCGGCGCTTTATCGGAAAGGGAGCTGGAATGGAAAAGATATCGTGCTGGAGATGGACTACACGGATGTGGGGGAATGTTATCAGATTCTTCTGGGAAAGGACGGCAGTCATGTCTACACGGACGGCTCCCTTACGGCGGACACCAGAATTGAGACGCCGGTCACCGTATGGCGCTCGATCGCAGCGGGGGAGATTCGGGGAGACGAGGCAATGATGAAGGGGCTTTACCACGTGAAGGGTGACTTTAACCTGATGCTGAAGTGGGATGATTACTTTGGCGGCTCCCGTCCGCAGACTAAGCCTGTGAAAGAGATTTCGGAACAGAAGAATACCGATATGAATATTATGCTGATTCCGTGGATCGTTTTGTGGGTGGCAGCCTCCATCAGCAAACAGCCAGGATGCCTGCTTGCTGTCGCAGTCAGTGCGCTTATACCTCTTGTCTATTACCGGCATAAGAAAACTTTGTATGATGTGTTAAGCGGCGCGCTGGTGACGGGAATTTCCGTCGTTATGCTGGCAGGGGCAGTTGAAAAAATAATGCTGCCCGTTTCCTATCTGGCGTTCGGTGTGATGTGGCTGGCATCCTGCTTTCGCGGGCTGATACCTCTTACCGCCCACTATTCCAAGAACAGCTATGGAGGTGAGGATGCCCTGAAGAATGCGCTTTTTGTTAAGACGAACCGTATTCTGACGATGCTCTGGGGGATACTGTATCTGGTTACGGCAGTTTTTAGCTGGTTTCTGATGCGGTCGCCCTTAAGCCGTCTGGCAGGGCTGATCAACTCTGTATTACCTGCTCTGATGGGGATTTTTACGGCATGGTTCCAGAGGTGGTACCCGGCGAGAGTGGCGCGGGGAAAGTGAAGACGTCTGGAAAACGACATTTTCTACATGGATTTGCGATTCCATTGTGTGGAATCATGGGGATGGAAATACAAGTCTGGCGACGGAATGGAAGGAATTATGAAGATAACAATACAGGACATTGCGCCCGGGGAAGAGGAAGAGATCATTGTCAGGTGCCGGGATTTAGATGAGGCGCTTCTTCGCATGATTCACGAGTTAAAGACGAGGCGCGGAAAATTTACGGTCACGGATAATGATAAGATCAGGCAGATCGACGCCGGGGATATCTACTATTTTGAGGCGGTAGACAACAAAGTATTTCTCTATCTGGAACAGGATGTGTACGAGGTCAGATACAAGCTGTATGAGATTGAGGAGATGTATGCGAACACGGATTTTTTCCGGGCATCCAAATCTGCGATCATCAATCTGGCGAAGGTAAAGCAGTTTGCGCCGGATTTTGGCGGGCGGTTTGAGGCGCAGATGATGAACGGGGAGCGGCTTATGATTTCCAGACAGTATGTGACGGCGCTGAAAAAGCGGCTCGGGATGTAAATGTCTGAGGGAGAAGTGGCGGGTGTCTGGACGGTGTGAAAGAGTGATTCTATGCCGGGGACGGTGAATTAAAAAAACAGGCGCGGAAATCGCGCGGGAACGAGGGCTTATATGAGAGAAGGTGCGAAAAAAAGGACGGTGGAGCTTCTGCTGACATTCTGCATGGTAACGACAGGCAGCGTTTTTGTCTGTGCGGTCTATAATAAAATATTCTGGTCCGGCAATACGTTTCTGGATGGGGATATTCTCTGGCAGCTTTTAGCGCTTGCCTTCGTGTGCAGTCTGGGCAATTTTTTTCATCCTTACCGGGAGATCAGCAGAAGGCGGGAAGCGTTCAATAAGGGGCTGCATTATGTGTATATCAATGTGGTTGTGCTGGGAAGCGGTTATTGGTTTGGGTGGATGGACATAGAAAATATCTTTATGCTGGCGGCTATGGTTGTGGGAATACTGGCTGTCTTTGTGGTAGTTTCCTTTGTGATCTGGAGACTGCATAAAAGAGAATCCGAGAATTTGAATCGGAAGCTTAGTGAGTACCAAGCGGAGAGCGAGCGGCGTATGGCAAAGTAGTGTGCGGTTTGGAAGCCGATGGAGAAGGAAAGGGGATTATTTGTTATCAAATTATGAAAAACAGTTATCAAAAATAAAAAAACTCAACTTTCCCAGCGGGATAACTGTCCCAAATGCCTGAGTTATCAATTAAAATCGCTATAATAAATAGTGCATTGACATTAAAATAGCACCTGATCTTTGGTATAATAAGATTGCGACATCTAATAACCAATACAGAAGAGGTGCTAATCTTATGATATACCAAAATACTGAAACTGAAAATACCCAAAATCAAATTTCATATGCCATCAGGGAGCTTGGGCTGGGAAAGATGCTCCGTAAAGCAAATATCACCAAAAACTGTGGCGTTCCTGCATATGAGGTATTTCAATTTTTACTGCTGTTAGTATTTCAGGGAAAGAACTTATTTCGTTTCCTGAATTCCAAACATAGAGATCAGGCTGTTTCAAAAAACACGTATTATCGCTTTTTAAACGAAACATCCTACAACTGGGCCAGGTTCCTGATGCTCCTTGCCGTGAAGGTAACCTCTGCCTTTGACACGCTTACCCGCCCGGAAAGGGTAAAGGTCTTAATCCTTGATGATACTGTGGTCAAACGTAACCGCAGTAAATCTGTAGAACTGCTGGCACGGGTTTATGATCATGTGGAGCATAAATTCCAGAAAGGGTTTACACTGCTCACGCTTGGCTGGTCTGATGGGTACAGCTTTATCCCCGCCGGATTCAACATGCTTTCTTCGGCTTCCAAAAGCAACCGTTATAATGAAGCCTCTGACACGATTGACCGCCGAACAAACGGGTATAAGTTTCGTAAAGAAAGCATGATGCACAAAACAGACGCGGCCATACAGCTCATAAGCAATGCCCTCGCTGCCGGTATAAAGGCTGACTATGTCCTTATGGATACATGGTTTACAACGGAGCCGATGCTCAGAGAGATTTTGAAAACAGGAATTGGTGCGATCGGGATGGTAAAGCAGTTGAAGCAGCGTTATACATACCGCGGCAGGCAGTATACGCTTCCGGATTTAAAAAAGTCTGTTGATTTTTCCGGCGCGGGAAATATCTTTGGTTCCCTTGTAGTCACGACCAAAGCGGGGATTCCCGTTAAGATTGTATTCGTGCGCAACCGTAATAAGAAAAGTGAATGCCTGTATATCCTGAGTACGGATGTAACGCTTAAAGATGCGGAGATTGTGCGTATCTATGGGAACCGCTGGTCAATAGAATGCTTTTTCAAGGCATCAAAATCTTTTTTGAAGTTAGGCACCGAGTTCCAGAGCCATAGTTATGGTGCAATGGTGAGCCACACAGTCATTGTATTTACAAGATATATCATTCTGGAATGGATCCGCAGGAATCAGAATGACCAGAAAACGTATGGCGAACTGTTTTTCATGTTCTGTGAAGATATCCAGGACATGGATTTAACGAATGCACTGCAAAGCCTTATGGCTTTGTTTGTGGAGCATATGTCAGCGCTTTCCGCAGATATCACATCTGTATTAAAAAGTAAAGTAACCGAATGGATTGCTTCCCAAGCTGCATTTATTCAGGCTTTATTCAAAAATATCTGCTGGGAAAGTTGAGTAAAAAAACAGTTATCAAAAAATGAAAACACTTATCAAGATTTGACAATTACAGTGAAATGTGGTTATAATATAAGTGAATATTCTAACGCTTCGGAGCCACCGTTTTATCGCTTGAGAGCCATTTGATTTTGGTATTCTAATGCTTGAGAGCCACCACAACATCTAGTGGTTTTTGATATTTGATTTTATAATTCTGTGATAAATACTATGGATAAAAACGAAACGGAAAAGGGGCGCTAACTCTGCGCCCCTGTCGGTATTTTCTTGTCCGTATGCAGGATGTGGTTCACCAGCCACTCTGTCAGAAACTCCATAAGGTCCTCAAGCGTCTCCTGCTGGTTCTCGTCAACATGCTCCAAGTCCATCTCTTCCAGTCTCGATACAAAAGCTTCGTGCGCCCGCTTCTGCGCTTCCAGCCCGTCATAGTGAATGCTTTCCATATACATTTCCTCGTCCTGAAAATGGAATTTCGTGTAATCCCGGAGCTCTTCGAGCAGATGGACGATCTCGTCGTATTTATCAAAAGCATATTCATCCGTCATCACGCGGTACACATCCCCGATGATGCGGAACAGTTCCCGGTGTTCCTTGTCAACCAGCGGAATGCCTGTCAGGTAGGCATCGCTAAACTGCGGCGCGATTCTGCTTCCCGAGGGCTTTAGTTTGCCGATCATCAGGTCGGAGCTGATGATGTGGCGGTACAGCCAGGTCACGAGATACCGCAGCAGATCGTCAAGCACTTCCTGCTGGGCGTTGTCGGAGGAGAAGGAGTTTGTGATGCCGTTGATTTTGTCGCGGAAGAAGAGATGCTGTTTTTTCTGCAGGGAAAGCTCCGGGTGGCGGATGCTCTCCATGTAGTCCTCCTCGTGCCGGAAATGCGCTTCCGCGTACTGTTCCAGTCGTTCGACCGTCTCTATGATGTGGTCATATTTGTCGTTTAAAATCTGGTTATCCAACAATTCCTGCGTTTCATTTATGATGCGGAACAGTTCTCTGTGCTCGTTGTCGATCTGTTCCACGCCGATCAGGCAGTCGTCTGTGAAATGATACATAACTGGAATCCTCCCTAAATGATATATTTGGCGTATGTAAAACGCCGAAATCCGCAGATCGGTTTTCCTGCGTTCCTTACAGTATAACACAAATATGGGCGCCGGGAAAATATTTTGGCAGGAATTATTTTGACGACACGCGACGCGTGTATTCGCGCGTCAATGCTTGAAAAACAGGGGGGACAGGTGTATAATAATATTGTTTTGGGAGAAGAACAGACTTATGGGAAGGATGTGTGGAAATTGGACAAGAAACGGGGTAGAACAAAAAGCCTGAAAACGACGCTGATCTTAGTCTGCGCGGCGCTGGGAATCGTGATCGGCTGCGCGGTCGGTCTGATCGGCATTCTGGCGATGAAAAACATTTCCAACGGCGCATACGACGAGTACGAGAAGGCGATGGATGACGGGTATCGGACGGAGATCAAGTCACAGGTGCAGAGTGTGCTGGCGATCCTGCAGGCGGAGTATGACAAGGCGGCAGCAGGGGAGATGACCGAGGAAGAGGCGAAAGCGGAGGCGGCTGAGATCGTCCGCGCCATGCGTTACCGGGATGACGGCAGCGGTTATTTCTGGATAGATGACAAAGATTACATACTGGTTATGCATCCGATCCTGCCTGAGCAGGAAGGAAATAACCGTTATGATCTGGAGGATCAGGATGGCATTATGATCATTCAGTCCATTATGAAAGTGTGCCAGTCGGCGGAAAAGGGCGGTTATAACCAGTTTTCCTTCACAAAGGCGGACGGGGTGACCGTCGCGCCCAAGGTGGCGTATTCCGGCTACTTTGAGCCGTGGGGCTGGGCGGTTTCCACAGGCAACTACGTGGACGACATGAACGCGCAGATGCTGGAGGTGGAGGCTTCGATCACAAAGCAGTACCACAATTCCTGCGCGATGATGTCGGGATGTCTCGCCATTCTGCTGATTGTCACGGTGGTGGTATCCTTTATCGTCGGGGAATTTTTGGTTGTGCCCCTTCGCAGGGTAAAAGATTTCGCGGTCAGCATTTCTGAGGGAGATCTGAAGGCGGATGTGGAAGTGAAGCAGAGAAACGAGATGGGCGTGGCGGCGGACAGCCTGAATACGGCAAGAGAGAAGATTCATGGTCTCATCATGGCGATTGCGGGCACGGCACATAAAGTGGAGGATATGACGGTAGAGTTTGAGGAGAGCTTCCAGCATATGGAGAAATCCATCGGGGAAGTGGACATTGCGGTGGAGGAGATTGCCAAAAATATTACAGCGCAGGCGGCTTCCACGTCGGATGCTACCGGCGAAGTCAATAAAATCGCGCAGGGTATTGACAAGACCACCAAAGAAGTGGCGGATCTGCGTGATAACTCCGATTCCATGAAGAAACTGAGCAGAGAGTGCTCTGAAAAACTGCAGGAGCTGGTACAGGCAAATATGCGCACGAAAGAGGACGTGATAAGTATGCATGAGCATGCCGAGGCGACGAACGAGGCGGCAGATGCCATCAAGCAGGCGGCGGGGCTGATCGACGCGATTGCGGATCAGACCAACCTGCTGGCGTTAAACGCGTCCATTGAGGCGGCGCGCGCCGGGGAGAGCGGCAAGGGCTTCGCGGTGGTGGCAACGGAGATTGGGGCGCTGGCAAACCAGTCTACGCAGTCGGTGAGCCAGATCTCCAATATTATCAATGATCTGGTGAGCAAATCGGTACAGTCCCTGCAGATCATGGAGAAGGTGAACGGGACGGTAGAACGTCAGGTGAATGTATTAAATGATACGCAGAGCATTTTTGCAGAGCTCTATGCGAATCTGGACCAGTGCATGGCGTCGATAGTGAACATTGAAGCCATGACGGAGGAGATTGAGGTACAGAGACAGGGCATTACCACGGTGCTCGATACATTAAACTCTCTGGCGCAGGACAATGCGGCTTCCTCCGAGGAGACTTCCGCCATGACAGAGGAGCTGGGACAGATTGTGGCAAGATCCAAGGAAATGGTGGAGGATCTGAAGGGCGACGTGGATCAGCTTGTGGGCGGTGTCGGGCAGTTCTCCGTCTGACCGGATTTCTAAAAATATTCGGTTGACAAACCGGGATGCCCTATGTATAATTGTTTGAGTGTGGATAGGAGTCTGCTATGTTCGTGAACCTGACGGAAGTGTTGACAAATGAGGACAGAGTTGTTTCCATGCAGACAGAAACAGGGATTACAGAAATTTCTGTCGGTGGGGAGAAATTTCCGGTGCTTGCTTCATCACCGGTGAGCTTTGTTTTTGCAAACACGGGAAAGGGCAGGGCACGGATTGAGGGAAAAGCGGATTTTGTCTTCTCGGCGGGCTGTGACAGATGTCTGAAGCCGGTGGAAGAGAAGCGGGAAGTCAGCTTTACCAGAGAAGTGTGGGCGCCGGATATAGCGGCTGAACCTTCGGCATACGAAGAACAGCCCTTCATGGAAGGCTTTCAGTTGAATGTAGAGGACTTGCTAATCAGTGAGATAGTGACAAGCTGGCCTATGAAGATCCTGTGTAAGCCGGATTGTAAGGGGATCTGCCCCATATGCGGCAGGGATCTGAATACAGGGACGTGCGACTGCGATACGTTTGTTCCCGATCCCAGGATGGCGGCGATCAAAGATATTTTTGAAGCGGATAAGGAGGTGTGACGATGTCTATTTGTCCTAAGAACAAATCTTCTAAAGCCAGAAGAGATAAGAGGAGAGCAAACTGGAAAATGAGTGCTCCTACTTTGGTAAAATGCAGCAAGTGCGGCGCGTTGATGGTACCCCACAGGGTATGTAAGAAATGCGGAACGTACAACAAAAAAGAGATCATTGCAGTTGACTGATCAATGTGACGGGCTTTTCGGGAACCTCTCGAAGAGCCTTGATTTTTATGGGCGGATTTAGTATGATAATTTGAGTAACAAATTGCTTGGCTCTGAGGGAGATCATATGAGTAAATGGATAAATGTGGCTGTGGATGCCATGGGTGGCGACAACGCCCCTGTGGAGACGGTAAAGGGCGCAGTGGAGGCAGTAAACGAGAGCGGCAAGATCAAGGTGTATCTGGTCGGAAAGCAGGATGTTCTGGAAAAGGAGCTTGCCGGTTATACATATCCGAAGGAGCAGATTGAGGTGGTACATGCCTCCGAGATTATAGAGACGGCGGAGCCGCCGGTGATGGCGATCCGTAAGAAGAAGGACTCTTCGCTTGTGAAGGCGCTCAACCTGGTAAAGGACGGCACCTGTGACGCCTATGTGTCCGCGGGAAGCACCGGGGCGACTCTGGTGGGCGGACAGGTGATTGTGGGCAGGATTAAAGGAGTAGAGAGACCGCCTCTTGCGCCGCTTATTCCGACGGCGACAGGCTGTTCCCTGCTGATTGACTGCGGCGCGAATGTGGACGCAAGACCTTCCCATCTGGTGCAGTTTGCGAAGATGGGCTCGGTTTATATGGAATATGTGATGGGCGTGAAAAATCCGAAGGTCGGCATTGTGAATATCGGCGCGGAGGAAGAGAAGGGAAATGCACTTGTTAAGGAAACTTTTCCCCTTCTTAAAAATTGTACGGACATCAACTTTATCGGCAGCGTGGAGGCGAGGGATATTCCGGCGGGAGCGGCGGACGTGATCGTCTGTGAGGCGTTTGTGGGAAATGTGATCCTGAAAACTTATGAAGGTGTGGGACTGACGCTGATCAGCAAAGTGAAGGAGGGCATGATGACCTCCCTTCGAAGCAAAATCGGCGCGCTTCTGGTGAAGCCTGCGCTTAAGACGACTTTGAAGGCGTTCGATCTGGAACAGTACGGCGGCGCGCCGCTTCTGGGGCTGAAAGGCCTTGTGGTGAAAACACACGGAAGTTCGAAGGCGAACGAGATTAAAAACTCGATTTTACAGTGCATTGCATTTACGGAGCAGCAGATCAGCGAAAAGATCCGGGAGCAGGTAATGCGTGAACAATAAGATACCAACAGCGGGAGACGCTTGGGAAAGCGGAGAGGTATGTTTGGCGATGGAGTTTGATAAATTACGGGAAGTGATAGCGGGGATTTTAAGTGTAGACCCGAAGGAGATCACGGAGGAGACCACATTTCTGGAGGATCTGGGAGCGGATTCCCTGGATGTTTACCAGATTATCATGGGAATTGAGGACGCTTTTCAGATTGAAATACCGGCTGAAAAGGCGGAACGCATCACTACGGTGGGCGAGGCGGTAGAACTGATCAAGAGCAGCAGGGAGTAAGCGGTTGGCCCTTTCTGATGAGGAAGGGGCTTTTCCACGTGAGAGAAAGGGCATGACCATTTTTATGACGGACGAAGCGTTTGGCGGGCTGGAAGAAAAAATTGCATATCATTTTCGGGATAAGAAACTGCTGCGCCAGGCGCTCACTCACAGTTCCTACGCCAATGAGATGAAGATCAATAAATTTAAAGATTATGAGCGGCTGGAGTTTTTGGGGGACGCGGTATTGGAGCTTGTGAGCAGCGACTTCCTTTTCCGGGAACGGGGGGATACGCCGGAGGGGGAACTGACGAAGATGCGTGCCTCCATGGTCTGCGAGCCTGCGCTCGCTTTCTGTGCGAGGGATTTTTCTCTGGAGCAGTTTATCCTGCTCGGAAAGGGAGAGGAGGCAACCGGCGGAAGAACCAGGGACTCTATTGTCTCCGACGTGATGGAGGCGGTAATCGGCGCGATTTATCTGGATGGGGGACTAGAGGAAGCCTCTGCGTTTATCCACCGCTTTATCCTTTCGGATTTGGAGCACAAACAGCTTTTTTATGACGCCAAGACGATTCTGCAGGAGCAGGTGCAGCAGGGGAACGAGGGTGCGCTTCATTACGAACTCGTAAAAGAAGAGGGACCACAGCACGATAAAACTTTTGAGGTGGAGGTCTACGTGGGAGAGAAAAAGGTGGGATGGGGAGTCGGACATTCCAAGAAAGCGGCACAGCAGCAGGCGGCTTACCAGGCTCTTCTTGCGAGAAAAGAAAGGTAATATATGTATTTAAAAAGTATAGAAGTGCACGGGTTTAAATCCTTTGCAAATAAAATAACTTTTAAATTTCACAATGGCATTACCGGTATTGTAGGGCCGAACGGTTCCGGGAAGAGCAACGTTGCGGACGCGGTCAGGTGGGTGTTGGGAGAACAGCGCATCAAGCAGTTGCGCGGCGCATCTATGCAGGACGTGATCTTTTCCGGAACAGAGATGAGAAAGCCGCTGGGCTATGCCTATGTGGCGATTACACTGGACAATTCAGACCATCAGCTTGCCATTGATTTCGACGAAGTGACGGTATCGAGGCGGCTGTACCGCTCCGGGGAGAGCGAATATATGTTAAACGGTACGCCGTGCCGCCTGAAAGACGTCAATGAACTGTTTTACGATACCGGTATCGGTAAGGAGGGCTACTCCATTATCGGACAGGGGCAGATTGATAAGATCTTAAGCGGCAAGCCGGAGGAGCGCAGGGAGCTTTTTGACGAGGCGGCAGGCATTGTGAAATTTAAGCGGAGAAAGTATGCGGCGCAGAAGAAGCTGGAGGCGGAAAAACAGAACCTGCTGCGCGTGAACGATATTCTGGCGGAATTGGAGAAACAGACGGGACCTCTTGAAAAGCAGGCGGAAAAAGCAAGGGTTTATCTCCGCAGGAAGGAGGAGTTAAAGACTCTTGACGTCAATGTGTTCCTGCTTGAAAATATAAGGATTACGGAGCAGCTTAAGGATGTGGATGAGAAGCTGCGCATTGCTTCCGGCGATCTGCAGGAGACCACGGATAAATATGAGTCTACCAAGGAGGAGTACGAGCGGATCCAGAGCCGCATCGAGCAGCTGGACGCGGAGATTGAGGCGGCGAGAGCCACGCTCACGGACACGGGCGTGATGCGCTCCAAGCTGGAGGGCGAGATCAATGTCTTAAAGGAGCAGATTCACTCTGCGGAGGGCAATGAGGAGCATCTGCAGACCCGCATCAACAGCATCAGTGAACAGCTGGCGGAGAGAGATAAAGAGCGGGAGACCATCCTCGCGCAGAAACAGGAGATCGACGAAAAGCTGGCGGCTCTGGAGGAGGAGCGGACGACGGCGAGAGAACTTCTGGAAAAAACCCAGAGCGAGATAGAAACCTTAAATAATCATATTGAAAGCGGAAAGAATACCATTATAGAGGCGCTCAATAACCGCGCCACCATCAAGTCAAGGCTGGGACGTTTTGACACGATGCTGGAGCAGGTGAATATACGGAAGGCGGAACTGAACTCCAGGCTTCTCCGTGCCAAGTCCGACGAGGCGGAGCAGACAGAGACGATCAAAAAGCTGGAGGAAGAATTTGAGGCGATTACACGATCCATCAAGGAGCTGACGGAACAGCAGGAGCTCATGGAAGAGCGTCTTGCCGGCGTGCGGGATGAGCTCGCAGGGAAAGACCAGAAACTGCGGGATACGCAGGTGCTCTATCACCAGCAGAAGTCCAAGCTGGAAGCGCTCTCTAATCTGACGGAGCGTTACGAGGGCTACGGCGGCAGCGTCAAGGCTGTCATGGAGAAAAAGGATAGCGAGAAGGGTATCATCGGTGTTGTGGCGGATATCATCCAGGCGGAGGCGAAGTACGAGACCGCCATTGAGACGGCGCTGGGCGGCAATATCCAGAATATCGTCACGGAGGATGAGGGAACCGCCAAGCGGATGATCGGCTTCCTGAAAAAGGCGAGGGCGGGGCGAGCGACGTTCCTGCCGCTTACAAGCATTACCCATCCCCAGGAATTTAAAAACAAGGATGCATTGAAGGAGCCGGGCGTAATAGGGATGGCGGATGCGCTTGTAAATATTGAAAAGAAATACCGGAATGTGGCGAAGGCGATGCTGGGGCGCATTATGGTCGTTGACAATGTTGACAATGCGGTAAAGATCGCCAGAAAGTTTGATTATGGCATCCGTATGGTTACCCTGGAAGGCGAGCTTCTCGTGCCCGGCGGTGCCATCAGCGGCGGCGCGTTTAAGAATAATTCCAATCTGCTCGGAAGACGCCGGGAGATGGAGGAGCTGGAGAAAAAGGTTAAGCAGTATGTGAAGGAGATCGACCAGATCTTAAATGAGATCGAGGAGACCAAACGGGGGCGTAACAAGCTGCGTCTCGAGATCGAGGATGTCAAGGGGCAGATTCAGCGCAAATATATCGAGCAGAATACCGCCAGAATGAGCGTGATGCAGGCGGAGGAAAAGAAGAGCGAAACCACGGAGGGTTTCGGCGAGTTAAAGACGGAGGAGCAGGATATCGAGACCCAGATCGGTGAGATACGTGCGGGCAAGGAAGCGGCGGCGAAAGAGCTTGCTGATTCCGAGGCTTTGGAAAAGAGTGTGGAGGTCCAGATTGCCGAATTTCAGACGCAGCTTGAGGAAAAGCGAGCTCTTGAATCCGAGCAGTCGGCACAGATGACCGAGTGGGATGTGGAAGTGGAGAAAATGCGCCAGAACGCCGATTTCAGGCGGCAGAATCTGGAGCGCGTGGACGGAGAGAGAGAACGCTATCAGTCAGAACTGAAAGAGGTGAAGGAAGGGCTGCATCTGGGCAAGGAGGAAGTGGAGCGCAAGAAGGAGAACATTCTTGAGATCGAGAGAACCATTGCGGCTTCCCATACGGCGCAGACGGAGGCGGAGATCAAACTGAAAGAGGACGTGGAGACGAAGGAGGAACTTTCCGGAAAGCAGAAAAATTTTTTTGGCACGCGGGAAGAACTCTCCCAGCGCATGGCGGCGCTCGACAAGGAAGTATACCGCCTGAACGCGCAGAAAGAGCGTATGGAGGAATCCATCGAGTCCCAGATCAATTATATGTGGGACGAGTACGAGATTACACTCTCTGACGCGGAAGGACTAAAGAATGAGGAGATGACCGACCTGCCGGCAATGAAGCGGGAGATCAGCAATTTGAAAGATGCGATCAGAAAGCTTGGGGATGTGAACGTGAACGCCATCGAGGATTACCGCAATCTGATGGAACGGTATACTTTTCTGAAAACACAGCACGACGATCTGGTGGAGGCGGAAAAAACGCTTCTCGGCATTATCGAGGAGCTGGACACTTCCATGCGGAAGCAGTTTAATGAAAAATTCGCCCAGATCAACCGGGAGTTCGACAAGGTGTTCAAGGAACTGTTCGGCGGCGGCAAAGGTTCCCTGGAGCTGATTGAGGACGAGGATGTATTGGAGGCAGGCATTCTGGTGATTGCGCAGCCGCCCGGGAAGAAGCTGGTCAACATGATGCAGATGTCCGGCGGAGAGAAGTCCCTGACGGCGATCTGCCTGCTCTTCGCGATTCAGAATCTGAAACCTTCGCCGTTCTGTCTTCTTGACGAGATTGAGGCGGCTCTTGACGAGAACAATGTGACGCGGTTTGCCAAGTATCTGCACAAGCTTACGAAGAACACGCAGTTTATTGTGATTACGCACAGGCGCGGCACTATGGAGAAGGCGGACAGGCTCTACGGTATCACCATGCAGGAGAAGGGCGTCTCTACGCTGGTGAGCGTCAATCTGATTGATAAAGATTTAGATGATTAGATGAGGAAAGGGAAGGCATGAGCGAAGAAAAAAAGGGGTTCTTCGGCAGGTTGAAAGCGGGCCTGACCAAGACGAGGGACAATATTGTACACGGCATGGATGCGGTGTTCGGCGGATTTTCCAGCATCGACGACGACTTTTATGAGGAGCTTGAGGAGATTCTCATTATGGGAGACATCGGGGTGAACGCCACCGAGGAGATTCTGGAGCGGCTGAAAAAGCAGGTGAAAGAAAACCATATCAAGGAACCTGCCGCCTGCAGAGAACATCTGATTGACAGCATCAGGGAGCAGATGGAAGTGGGAGAGACAGCCTACGATTTCGAGAAGGAACGGTCGGTGGTGATGCTGATCGGCGTTAACGGCGTGGGAAAAACCACCACGGTCGGAAAGCTTGCGGCACAGCTTAAGGGACAGGGGAAAAAAGTGTTAATCGCGGCGGCGGATACGTTTCGCGCGGCGGCGGGAGAACAGCTTTCCGAGTGGGCGGCTCGTGCCGGCGTGGACATGATCGGCGGCACGGAAGGCGCGGATCCGGCGAGTGTGATTTTCGACGCGGTGAGTGCGGCGAAGGCGAGAAACGTGGACGTGCTCTTATGCGATACGGCAGGGAGGCTCCACAACAAAAAGAATCTGATGGAGGAGCTGAAAAAGATTAACCGTATTATCGACAGGGAGTTTCCCGATGCTCATCGGGAGAATCTGATTGTTTTGGACGGCACCACGGGGCAGAACGCCCTGCAGCAGGCGAAAGAGTTCAGTGAGGTGGCGGATGTGACCGGCATTATTCTGACGAAGCTGGACGGGACGGCAAAGGGCGGCATCGCGGTTGCGATCCAGTCGGAACTGCAGATTCCGGTGAAGTATATCGGCGTGGGAGAATCCATAGAGGATTTACAGAAATTTGACGCAAAGCAGTTTGTGGACGCGCTCTTTGATGTGAAAGCGGAGGAGGACGAGCAGTAAATGCCGTTACTATGGGCAGCGGGAAGCTGTGAATAGTAGCAGAAGTAAGGAGGCACATAGGGGATGGAAGCAATGACATTAGACAAGTTCGAGGAAGCCTATGAGGTTGTGAAGGAGGTTGCTTCGGAGACGAAGCTTGTGTACAGCGATTATTTCAGTGCACAGACCGGGAACAAAGTTTACCTGAAACCGGAGAATATGCAGCTGACGGGTGCGTATAAGCTCAGGGGCGCTTACTATAAAATCAGTACGTTGTCGGAGGAAGAGCGGGCGAAAGGGCTGATTACGGCTTCTGCCGGGAACCATGCCCAGGGTGTGGCATACGCCGCAAAATGTTACGGGGTGAAGGCGGTGATCGTGATGCCTACCACAACCCCTCTCATCAAAGTAAACCGTACGAAGAGTTACGGGGCGGAGGTGATCCTGCACGGCGACGTGTATGACGAGGCATGTGCCCATGCGCTGGAGCTGGTCGAGAAGAACGGCTATACGTTCGTGCATCCCTTCGATGATCTGGATGTGGCGACGGGACAGGGAACGATCGCCATGGAGATCATCAAGGAACTTCCTTTAGTGGATTATATTCTGGTGCCGATCGGCGGCGGCGGTCTTGCCACCGGCGTATCCACGCTGGCGAAACTTTTGAATCCGAAAATTAAAGTGATTGGTGTGGAGCCCGCGGGTGCGGCATGTATGCAGGCGTCCATCAAGGCGGGAAAAGTGCAGACCATGGCGCAGGTCAACACAATTGCGGACGGTACGGCGGTGAAAACGCCGGGAGAGAGGATTTTCCCTTATGTAAGCAAAAATCTGGACGATATCATCACGGTCGAGGATGAGGAGCTGGTGGTGGCATTTCTGGATATGGTGGAGAACCATAAGATGGTGGTGGAAAATTCCGGGCTGCTCACGGTGGCGGCATTAAAGCATCTGGATGTGAAGCATAAAAAGATTGTTTCCATCTTAAGCGGCGGCAATATGGATGTGATCACCATGTCCTCCGTGGTGCAGCAGGGTCTTGTGCTGCGCGACAGGATATTTACCGTATCGGTGCTTCTGCCGGACAAGCCGGGCGAGCTTTCCAGAGTGTCGGACGTGATCGCGAAACAGAGCGGCAATGTCATCAAGCTGGAGCATAACCAGTTTGTCTCCATCAACCGTAATGCGGCGGTGGAGCTGCGGATTACGCTGGAGGCATACGGTACAGAGCACAAAAACCAGATCATCAAAGCGCTTGAGGACAATGGATACCAGCCGAAGCTTGTGCGGGCGAGCGTGTAAATATACTATAAAGTGGATATGACTAAAGGAAAAAGGACAGGACTCATATTCATGCAGAAAGTAAAGAAATATGTTATTATAACGGCAGCGGCATTTCTCTATGCTGCCGGGGTCAGCCTTTTTACGGATCCCAATAATATGGCGCCGGGCGGCGTGACAGGTATCGCCATTATTTTGAGCAGGATTTTACCGGTCGGTACGGGTACGCTCATTATGCTGATCAATATACCGATCCTGGTCTTTGCGGTGTGGAAGTTCGGAATCGTGCTCACGGTGTCCACAATTTATGCAACGGCGCTGATTTCGTTTTTTACGGATGTGCTGGCGCCGTATGGGGCGGCAACGGATGATATTCTTCTGGCGGCGCTTGTGGGCGGAACGTTCACGGCGGTTTCCATCGGCGTGATTTTCCGGGCGGGTGCGACCACGGGTGGAATGGACATTATCGTCAAGGCGCTGCGGCTTCACTTTCCGCATCTGAAGACAGGTAAAATTTTCTTTATTGCGGATGCGCTGGTGGTGACCCTTTCAGGCATTGTGTTCCGGGATCTGAATGCCGCGCTGTATGCGGCGATTTCCGCTACATGCACTTCTGTGGTGATGGATATTGTGCTCTACGGCAGGGATGAGGCAAAACTTCTGTATATCATCAGTTCGAAGGCGGAAAACATTGCGGGGCGTCTTTTGTCTGATCTGGATATCGGCGTGACATATATAAAAGGGCAGGGCGCATATAGTGGAGATAACAAGCGGGTAATTATGTGCGTGGTGAAAAAGCCCATGTCGCCCAGAGCGGAGGAGATTGTAAAACAGGAGGATCCCAATTCCTTTATGATTATCACGAGTGCGACAGAGGTGTTCGGGGAAGGGTACAAAAGCTACTTTAGTGAGCGCGTATAATGACATGCGCATATAAAAGGAGAGTCTATGCAGGAGAATCATTCGCAGAAAAAGCGCGGCAGGAAGAGACGGAGAAGAAGTGAGAACAGCATTCTCACAGGCTCCATTCTTCTCTGCATTATAACTTTGACGGCGGTAACGATCTGCTTGGTCATGGTATTTCAGTACCGGGCGGTTCAGCAGAAGAACACAGCGGTTATGAGCGAGCTGGAGGAAATCCGCCTGAGAGAGGCGGCAGCGTACAGCCAGGATGAGGTGGATGCCCTGATTGAGAGTGCGGTTGAGGAGGCGAAGGAGAAAACGGGGGAAGAGGTGGAAAAGGGCTTACTTGACCGGATCAAGGGCTTTATGACCTCGGGACAGGGAACCACGGAGATGCTCAGGGATTTCTACCCGGATGAGGTTGTGGTGGCTGATACCGGGCGATATTATTTCTTCCCGATTCTGGAAGAACTGGCAAAGAATACATACAATCCGGAGTCTTTTATGGCGGATGGGGACGGGGTGATCCATTATTATGAAGAAGGAGAGCGTATTTCCCGTAAAGGAATAGATGTATCCCGGTATCAGGATAAGATCGACTGGGAAAAGGTGGCATCGGATGAAGTGGATTATGCCTTTATCCGTCTGGGAATCCGAGGGTATACAGAGGGTGAAATTCTGGAGGACGAAACCTTCCAGAGAAATATCGAGGGAGCTTTGAAGAATGATATTGATGTGGGCGTCTATTTCTTTACCCAGGCTATGAGCGTGGAGGAGGCGGAGGAGGAAGCAGAGTTTGTGATCGAGTCCATCGCGCCTTATAAGGTGACATATCCGGTAGTGATCGACGTGGAGGCAGTGACAAGCACGAACGCGCGCAGCAACGATCTGAGCAGCGAGGAGCGGACAAAATACTGCATCGCTTTTTGTGAGAAAGTCAAAGAGGCGGGATATACGCCCATGATATACGGCAATTTGAAGACTTTTATGCTGCTTCTGGATATAGAAGAATTAGAGGAGTACGATAAGTGGTTTGCCTATTATGACGAGACTTATTATTTTCCCTATGACTTTAAAATCTGGCAGTATACGAACAAGGGAAAGGTGTCCGGCATCAAGGGGGACGTGGATTTAAATGTCAGCTTTGACGCGCAGGAGTACGAGGAAGAGGACGATGATGAATGAGGGCGGCAAACAGCGGTGAGAGGTCTGCGCCGTGAAAATACAAAAAAGAAAGGCAGGGTTACGACATGAAATACGAATTTGAAGGTACTGTGGAATTTCGGGAGAATGAAAATGCCATCTCCGTGCCCTTCAATGTCTGGGAGGTATGCGAGAAGGTAGGTGACGCGCCGGTGCGGGTCTGCTTTGACGATGTGTGCTTTATCTGCGATCTGCTGCCGAAGGGGCAGGGGTACTATGATATCCCGGTGAGTCAGGATACGCTTTCCAAGGTGGAGCTTGGCAAAAAATACCTGATTTCCATTGAGATTGTGGGAAATGTCATGGGAAGAATCGGTGACAGTCCCTATAGCGTGGAGCATCCCATCCGTAAAATCGACGGGGTGGAGCTGGTGACACAGCCTTGGGACGGTCTGTGCGGACAGTCCTGCATCGCTATGATCGCGGGGACGACGTTAGACGAGGCGTGCGATATTATGAAGTGCCGGGAGTGGCAGGCGAACATGAGTAAAATGATCGCAACGTTGGAATATCTGGGCATCCGCCATGCGGATAAGATTGTGTATACCCTTGGCAAGAGCGTGGAGCTGCCGAAGTGTACGATCATCATGGAGCGCATGGGCAGATACAGCCATTATCTTGTAGGGTATGACGGGAAATACTATGATCCCAATCTGGGCGTGATCAAGGAGTTCGATATGGCGAAGATGGTGGGGTATCTGGAGATTGTCGTGTAACGCCGGATCAGAGATTCTGCAAAGCGGAATTTGATGGAAAGTATGAAAAAGCTGTCCTCTGTAAAAACAGGTGACAGCTTTTTTCTTAGCACGTTTATGAAAATTCGGATCAGGTTTCGTTCATCTTATGTATGGATTCAGCGATACTGTTGGCGTCCTGCGTAATCTTCTTATAGATTTCCGTGGACTGTTTGGAAAAGGTGCCCATCTGTTTCGCGATAATGCCGAACCCGGCGCCTGCCGCGCCGACCCTCGCCGTCTCGATGGAAGCGTTTAATGCCATGATCGTCTGCTTGGAGGCGATACCCTCAAGTTCTCTGGTATTTTCTTTGATCCGCGCCACGGTTTCTGTGGCATTTGCGATTTCTTTTTCCCACACATGAATCTTTTTATATTCTGTAGCGCTCAAATATTCCTGTAAAACCATGCGGTTCACGACATCGCTTAAGAGAGAAGCCGCCGCACGGATTGCTTTCTCCGAACGCACGGGCACTTTCTGAACAGCGCGGACATAGGTGTCTGGATCAATGCCAAGCTCCCCGGCGATTGTTTTGAATTTTTCCTCATCCGGCTCGTGCGGAAGAACCTGTCCGCCGATGATAGCGCCGACTTTTTCACCATTCAGGATAATATCATTGGCAAAATCCATCAGCCCGGCATGACATTCATAGACGCCATGACCGTCGGCATCGCATTTCTGACAGCGTTTTGCGCCTTTCGGACATCCTCTGGTATATTTCATGCAGAAATCCGTGAAACCGCTCCCTTTGGTAATGTAGTTGCCTTCTGTGTCAATCGCGATGGCGGCAAGACCAGTGGCGGCAGAAAAGGCATCCTGCACTTCCTGCAAATGCGACATATCCATAAAATCTGAGAGTTTCATGTCGGTTTCCCCTCCTTCAACAATATTGTATATATTATAGCATGTTTTTTGGAAGATGCCTATCTTTTTGTATGGTATAATACAAAATATAATTCAGACAGAAAAGGTGGAACAGTGGAATGACGGAACTATATTATGCGGAAGACGATCCGAATATTGCGGGGATGGTGAAGGCGTATCTGGAACGGAAGAATATAAAAGTGTCGATATACGGCACGCTCGCGGAAGTAAAGCTGGCGCTTTCACGACGTCTGCCTGCCATGGTGCTTTTGGACTGGAATATGCCGGACGGGCGCGGGGACGGGCTGTGTCAGTGGATTCGCGGGTCATGGAAGGAATTGCCAATTATTTTTCTGACGGTGCGGGGTGACAGCGCGGATATTGTTTCAGGATTCGAGAGCGGAGCGGACGATTATGTGGTGAAACCTTTCGCGCTGGAGGTATTATATTCCAGAGTGCAGGCGCTCCTCAGAAGAAGCGGAAATGTGAGCGGGCAGTATCTGTCCTGCGGCGGGATCACGATGGATCTAAACCGTATGCTGGTTACCTGCGGATCGGAGGAAGTGAGTTTGAGTGCGGCGGAGTATCAGGTGCTTATGTGCCTGATGAGAAATAAGGGCAGGATTGTCACCAGGGAAAAACTGTTGGAACAGGTCTGGGATGTGAACGGAAACTATGTGAATGACAATACATTGAGTGTAACGGTCAAGCGTCTGCGTGACAAGCTGCACCAGCCGGCATGCCTGAAAACAGTCAGAAGCGTGGGTTACCGCATGGAGGATATGTTATGGGAAGGGTGAAATATAAAAAAGCAGACGGCGCCTGTTTTCTGCCGGCTGTCCTGTCTGTTTCCGGTGCTGCTGTTATGCTGATTTCGGGCTGGTATATCTGCAGGTTGGCGGGTGCGTTTCTTCTGCTGGCCGGGTTTATGGTTCAATGGAGAAGAGAGAGACAGCGTATCCAGGTATTGACGGCGTATCTTGAACAGGCAAATACGGGAAACGCGCCGGTGCTTTCCGCGCTGGGGGAGGATGAGCTTTCCAGGCTGGAGGACCAGATTTATAAGACAGTGACCTATCTTTATCAGACGAGAGAGGAGGCGGTGCGGACGAAAAGCGAGTTCGCGAAGAATCTGTCCAATATCGCCCATCAGATCAAGACGCCGATCACGACGGTTTCTTTGGTGGTACAGACAATGGAGGAGAGAGACGGTGGGGAGGAGAAGGAGGAGCGGGAGCAGATTATGAAGCAGCTTACGAGGCTGACGCATCTGGAAGAAGCGCTGCTGCTCCTTGCGCGTCTGGACGCGGGTACGCTGGTCTTAAAGAGGGAGGCGACGGACGTCTATACGCTGCTTGTGCTGGCGGCGGATAATCTGCAGGAGATTTTCGCGTATTGGAAAGTTTCCGTGGACATTCCGGAGCAAGGGGAGATGCTGGTTGTGGTTGATCCGGACTGGACCATGGAGGCGGTTATGAACCTGATGAAAAATTGTGCGGAGCACAATGCGGGCGGATGTGTCCGCTGCTTTTATGAACAGAATCCGTTATATACGGAAATACGGATACAGGATGAGGGGACGGGATTCGACAGGGAAGATCTGCCTTGTCTCTTTGAGCGGTTTTACCGGGGGAAACATGCGGGTGAAGGAGGTATCGGAATCGGTCTTGCTCTGGCAAAGGAGTTAATCATGCGGCAGAACGGCACCATACGGGCGAGGAATCTGCCGGAGGGCGGCGCCTGTTTTGAGATCCGTTTTTACCGTCACTGAGTTGTCACTTTCTCCTGTTATGATGATTAGGTAGATGCGAAACGCATCGTAAACTTTGTAGTCGTTGTGCACAACATATCAAAATCAAAAAAGTGTTTCGCTATGACTTGATTATGAGAAATGAAGGAGGAAACAGACGGGTGAATATTTTGACATGCGAAGGGGTCAGTAAGGTGTACGGCTCCGGGGACAACCGGGTGACGGCGCTTGCGGGGATTGACCTTGAGATTGAAAGGGGAGAATTTGTGGCGGTTACAGGGGCTTCCGGCTCCGGCAAATCCACGTTGCTGCATATTCTCGGCAGTGTGGATAAGCCGACGGGCGGCAGGGCAACCGTGGAAGGGACCGACCTCGCCGGGCTGAATCAGACACAGGCGGCGATATTCCGGCGCAGAAAGGTGGGGCTGGTATACCAGTTTTATAATCTGATTCCCACGCTGACGGTCAGGAAAAACATTCTGATGCCGCTTACACTGGATAAAAAGAAACCGGACGAGGCGTACTTTGAAGAGGTGGTAAAGACGCTTGGCATCTCCGAACGGCTGGAGGCTTTGCCGAATCAGCTTTCGGGCGGGCAGCAGCAGAGGGTGGCAATCGCCCGTTCCCTGATTTACCGACCGGCGTTATTGCTGGCGGATGAGCCGACCGGAAATCTGGATCAGAAAAATTCCGGTGAAATCATGGATATGCTCAAGCTTTCCAACCGAAACTTAAAGCAGACGATCCTGCTAATCACCCATGATGAGAAGGTCGCGCTGGAGGCGGACAGAATCATAACCATAGAGGACGGGCGCATTGTGGGCGACGAGAGAAGGAGGTGAGAAAGATGTGGAGAGAATACTCATCGGGTTATCTGAAAAACAACCGCGCTGCCGCCGTCTCCGTTATGACAGCCGCGTTTATTTCTTCTTTGCTCCTGTCGTTGTTAAGCGGTCTGTTTTACAATATGTGGAAGTATGAGGTGGAACGGCTGCGGGCGGAGGGCGACCAATATGCGTTGATGGCGATGTATTTGGCGCGCGATGTGAACGATGAGGCGCCAAGGCTGGTGTTTCCGCTCTTCCTGCTGATTATGGGGCTGGCGTCGTTTTCGCTGATTGTCATCATACACAATTCCTTTGCGGTGACCATGCAGGCGAGGATTCATCAGTTTGGCATATTATCCAGTATTGGTGCGACGCCGAAACAGATACGGATCTGCCTTTTGCAGGAGGCGGCTGTTTTGTGCGCTGTGCCGATTATGGCGGGAACCTTGCTTGGCATAGTAGGAAGCAGGGGATTGATTGCCTTGCTGGAGACGCTGGTGCGGGAGGTGGAAGGCAGGCGGGCGACGGTGTTCGGGTACCATCCGCTGATTCTTCTGATTACGCTTCTGGCGGCGGGAATTACTATAGGGATATCTGCATGGCTGCCGGCACGGAAGCTGAGCGCCATGACGCCGCTGGAGGCGATTAAGAACACGGAGGAACTGTCATTGAAACGCAAAAGCCGTTCCACGGTGCTTTCCCTTTTGTTCGGCATGGAGGGCGAACTGGCGGGAAACGCATTGAAGGCACAGAGACGGGCGCTTCGGACGGCGTCGGTGTCGCTGCTTTTCTCGATGACGGCTTTTACGCTGATGCAGTGCTTTTTTACCCTCTCGGAAATCAGTACAAGGGAGACTTATTTTGAGAAATATCAGGATGCGTGGGACATTATGGTTACGGTAAAAAACACGGGGATCGGAGCCTTTGGGGAGAAAGAACGGCTTCGGGAGATAGCGGGTGTGGAGAATGTGACTGTGTACCAGAAAGCGCAGGCGAAGAGTCTGATTACAGAGAAAAATCTGAGTGAAGAAATGAGGGCGAACGGGGGATTTTCCCATGACGCCGGGAAATATGTGACACGGGATAGGGAAGATTTCCAGGTAAACGCACCGATTATCGTCATGGATGATGCAAGTTTTCTGGAATATTGCGGGCAGATCGGCGCCCCGCAGAGTACGGATGGGGCGGTGATCCGAAACCTGATCTGTGATGTGACAAACCCGGATTTCCGGCATCCGCAGTATATGCCCTATATCAATGACTGCCGGACGACGGCGTTTGCGGCGCAGACGGGCGGTGCGGCTGCGGAAATGTCGATTTCGGAATGTGCGGAGACTGTGGCGGTCCCGGTTTTGGCATGTACAGAGACGGTTCCTGTTTTGCGGGAAGAATATGCCACGATTGATAAGTACGAGCTGGTCCACTTTGTCCCGGCGAGTCTGTGGAAGGAAATCGAAGGGCGGGCAGGCAGCGCGGAGAAGGATACGCTCATTCGGATTCTCTGCAGGGAAGGGGTCAGCCTGGAAGAACTGGAAACGGTGCAGGGAGAAATCGAGAAAAGCCTTGCGGGGGCTTATACGATAGAGAGCGAGAACCGCATCCGGGAGTACGAGACGAACGACCGGCAGCTTCAGGGGATGATGCTCGTGCTGGGAAGTTTTTGTGTCCTGCTTGCACTGATCGGTGTGGGGAATGTGTTTTCCAATACACTCGGCTTTGTGCGGCAGAGGAAGCGGGAGTTTGCCAGATACCTTTCCGTGGGCACGACGCCGGGTGAATTGCGGAAAATGTTCTGCATCGAAGCGTTTGCTCTTGTGTGCCGTCCGATGCTGTGGGCGTCGGCTGTCGCGGTTTTTGGGGTGGGTGCCATGCTAAAGGCAAGCTATATGGAACCGTCGGAATTTTTCGTGGAGGCGCCTTTTGTTCCGATCGGCGCGTTTGTGCTGGCGGTCGGCGGGACGGTGGCACTCGCTTATTATCTGAGCTGGCGCAGGATGCGGGATATGAATCTGGCGGAGGTTTTGCGGGATGACACGATGGTTTAGCCCGATGTCAATTTGCGTTGCTTGCCGCAACGGGGGTTCCTCCGTATCATTGCAGTGAAAGGAGGGCGTTTTTATGCTAAACGAAAATATCAAAACAATCAGAAAATCCAAAGGGCTTTCACAGGAGGAGCTTGCGGTTAAGCTGCATGTGGTGAGGCAGACGATTTCAAAATGGGAGCAAGGATTGTCGGTTCCTGATGCCGATATGCTTATTTCCCTGTCAGAGGCGTTTGAAACACCTGTAAGCACACTGCTGGGAGAAACCGTTGTGGAGACGGAGGCGGATGACTTAAAAGTAATTTCCGAAAAACTGGAAGTCATAAACTTACAGCTTGCGCGGGGAAAAGCGGCGAGACGAAAAGCGCTCCATTGGTTTTTTCTCTCTTTGAGCGTAGTTATAGTGGCTGGTTTTGCCGCCCTGATTGTATGGAACAGCCCTTATCTGGGGTGGGATTATAGTCACCCGGAAACTGCAGTTGCCGGGGTTATGATTCATGCATTTGAGTGGCTGTATGTTCGGATAGCACCGTTTGCTTTGATTGGGGCAGTCATCGGGGTTTGCCTGACGCGTCGGTCGTTGGTTGAATGATGTGTCTGTCGGGCAGCAGCATAGTTGCAAATTCGGAGAAAAACAGGATTTTAGATCAAAAAGGCACCGCTCCTGTACTTTAGTAAGTATTGGGGCGGTGTTTTGGTATGGAAAAATATAGTTTACTTTGACGGCTGACGCTGTAAGCGTTAAGCTAATCTTTTTTCTTAGAATATCCTCATCTGCGAAACCCTTTTTTTATTGAGAAAACAGGCATTTTTTAGCGCTGACCCAGACTCTGACCATAAACAGGCATTAAATCCCCAGTCCGCAGTTCTTTATACCGGCAGTGGGAATCCCGTAAATCGCATCAGGCTGTTGACCATCTTTTTGACCACGATAAAATTAGTTGTTAAAATTATAGGAAAAAAGACCGATATACATAGTAAGCTCATAGAGAAAGGAAAATTTTTCGAATTGACAAATAAAATCATTGTCAGTATAATGAATGAGAAAATGTGATAAATACTCGTTTGCAGCCATTAGAAGAGAGGTAAGAACTGCGTAATTTCGCAGATGAGGATAATCTGCGAAATTTTCTGGATGTATGGAGGCAGTGTAGAAAAAGCGGTGGACAGGTTACGGAAGCAGGGGGAGACAACATGCAGAATCATCCGTCAGTATAACAGGGAGCCGCTTCCCGACGGGGACATGAAAAAGCTTCAGGAGATTGCGGAAGATTACTGCCGGGTGAAAAATTATGTCTATGCCCGGTATGGCGGTATTGGAAGCCTTTCCAAGCTGTATCCTGGCTATACGGTTCAGAATGAGATGACTGGCAGCGGTCTGCGTGCGGAGCTTGCGATGCCTTCGGTGTATTTTTACCGGGCTGTGTTCGATGCCTTGGGCGATATCAAGAGCCAGTGGGCAAAGACGAAGACAAAACTCTTAAAGCTGATTGGGCAGAATGAAAATTTTACACCGCAGGAAAAACATTATCTGCGATTCCTGATCAAGGCTCCCAACGCCTTTGAGGCGGTGCTGAATCAAAAGCAGGTACAGCTCCCCGGTGAGATGCAGGATAAGTATGAGGAGCTGGCAGCGGATACCGATTCGGAGAAGCTGCATAGATACCTGAACAGACAGGTCAGAAAATATCATTTACGTAAGCTGCATACGGACAGTGCGATGGGATTTTATATTACAGAGCGGGCCTATCGGTACGGGCTGGATAGGGAGACCGGAAAGCGGCATGGTATTTTCATTGCCACCAAGGAAAACCGAAAACGTATTTTTGTTCCTCTCACCGATGAAAATGTTTATGACAGGCAGCTTTTTATCAGGCTAAAACCAGATGAGGGTGGGATAGAAATTCATATTCCTCTGGAGATTAAGACGAAGACCCACCGGGATTACATCAGGGAAGTTGGTCTTTCCATGGGGATTGAGCATATGATTACCACCCATGAGGGCAGCGTTTATGGGGAAGGCTTTGGAGAGCTTCACCGGGAATTTGTTTCTTATATGAACGAGTCTGCAGCGGCTTACCGCAGAGAAAAGGCGAACAATGCAGGGCGTAAGAAATATCTGGCAAAAAAGGCACGTCTGGATGCTAGGATAGAAAGCTATGTAAATCACGAAATTAATCGCCTGATAGAAGAGGAAAAGCCTAAGATACTATATCTTCCGAAACTGCCAAAGAACAGTCAGGGAGGATATAACAAAAAGATAAATTATTCCGTGGGTATATGGAAAAAAGGATTGGTCAGGGAGCGGCTGAGACAGAAATGCATGGAACATTCTGTAGAGATTAAAGAGGTCTTTGGCAGGGCGATCAGTGCGACGTGCAGCAACTGCGGAGCAACAGGGGAATATGACGGAGCCGGATTTCGATGCGGGTCATGCGGATATGTGAGTGATAAAAAGACCAACGCGGCGCGAAATGCATTGAAACGCGGGCAGGCTGAAGAAACAGAATAGATCATTAAAAAATTTTTTGCAGATAAATAACGGCTCAGACCGAGATTTTACCGAATGCGGACTGCGGAACATTTTTTGAAGATAAAAAACAAAAACGGCGCTGGAATAACGAATTCGTGAATTGGGTGCGCCAGGACCTTCGGAACATCTGCGGATGACGTACGGGGGAGCGAAGCGGTCTGTCCGATGGACTGGCCGCACCACTCGGGTGAGTGGCCAATATGCCTTATTTATTTTATAGCAGTTTTGTCCAGACTGTGTTCGGCTGTCGGATTACACATGTGTAATTCGGACAGGAGGATGAAGGGTGGGGAGAACGGAAAGAGAACAGACGAACATGCGGAAAGCACAGAAAAAGCAGATACAGGAGCTTTTGGGTCTTCTGGAACAGGCGCATGAGGAAATTAAAGGGCTTGTTGAAAACAACAAATGTGATAAAGCCAGGGAACTGCTTGGACAGTGTCAGGAAAGTGCGGTACAGGTGGGGGAACTGATTGAGCAGGAAGAGGGAGAGAATGCCCCGACCATCGAAAAGATGGAGAATTACTGTGAAGTGCTTTACGAGATTTACGAAGAACTGGGTTCCGATATGGTGGCTGCAACTTCAAAGCTGTCTAAGAAACTGCGTAAATCTCTGATACGGGTGGAAAACAGCGTTAAGAATGATATTAAGACGCGGCTGGAAATGGTGTTTCTGCCATATAAAGTAAGTATGTGGGATTCTCTGGAAAGTGTCTGGCGGGCTGCGGATGCAGATCCTGACTGCGATGCTTATGTGGTACCGATTCCTTATTATGATAAAAATCAGGATGGATCGCTTGGCGCATTCCATTATGAAGGGGATTTATTGCCGTCTGATGTGCCGGTGACACACTACGACGAATATCGGATAGAGAACAGAGAGCCGGACGCCATATTTATACATAATCCATATGATGATTATAACCGGGTGACCAGTGTGGAACCACGGTTTTATTCCCGGGAACTGAAAAAATATACGGAATGTCTGGTATATGTTCCATACTTTATAACTTCCGGCAGCATGAATGCAGGACAGACTTCCTGCATGGCTTATTATTTTGCGGATTATATTATTATACAGGCGGAGAAATTTCGGAAATTTTATGATCCTGATCTGCCGAGGGAGAAGCTGGTACCGCTTGGATCACCCAAGATTGACAAGGTAATGAGGTTATGTGAGAACCCGCCGGAACCGCCTGAGGCATGGAAAGAGAAGATGACCGGACGGAAGGTGTTTTTTTATAATACCAGTATTAATGGCATGCTGCAGGATACGGAAGCTTTTTTGAGAAAGATGGAGTATGTATTCAAGTGTTTTGCAAGGTGTGGGAATGCCTGTTTGCTGTGGCGGCCGCATCCGCTTCTGGAATCTACATTCGACTCCATGAGGGCGGAGTACAAGCCTGTTTATGAAAAGCTGAAACAGTATTTTACGAACAATAACTTAGGAATTTATGATGATACGCCGGAGATAGAGCCGACGATCGCCTTGTGTGACGCCTATATCGGCGATGCGGGCACTTCGGTGACAGCATTGTTTGGTGCAGCCGGGAAACCGATTTTTATATTGAATAACCGCATTGACCGGGAGCCGGAAGAGGATGACTGGCGGGGAGAGGTGATACAGGGATTCTGTGATAATGCGAATGATGAGTATATGGTGACAGGGGGTAATAAGCTTTATCGTGCATATGAGGGAAATTATGAGTACCGATACTGCTGTGATCTGTGTGAATATGCATATGGCAGCTATTACTTTTCTTGGGTAATATCAGTTTTGGGAAAAGAGTATGTCTGTCCATCCAGCGCGCAGGAGATTTTGTGTGTAGAAGAGGGAAGAATTGAAAAGCGAGTTAAATTGAACAGATATCTGGAACAAGGTAATGCGTTCTCTTCAGCAGTGGGATGTGGAAAATACCTGCTGCTTCTGCCTAACCAGTATCCGGCTGTTGTTATATATAATACGGAAACTGGAGAAATACGGTATTTGACTGAATATCTGGAGATTTATGCCGATGAGAGCCGGGGAGAGAGACGGTTTGGTGGCTTTTGTGCATGGAAGGATTATGTTTTCCTGACATCTCCTGTGGACAATCATGTAGTGAGTATCCATGTACCAACAGGAAAGATGCAGCTTATGGTTACTGGAGCGGAGAAGGCGTGCGGCTGTAGTCTGGCAGTGGCGGATCAAGATGGGATCTGGCTCTTACCCTACGAAGGATATGTTGTCACAAGATGGAATCCGGAGAATGGAGAAGTGCGGGAGTATGACTGTTATATAGAAGGGCTGCAGTGCAATAATCCGGTGTATGGATATGAGTGTAATATGATTCCGTTCAGCTATCCCGCTTTTGTAGAGAACATGCTTTATCTGCCGCCATTTTGGGGGAACCGTTATCTGCGCCTGAATAAAAATACAGGAGAGATAACAGAATGGGAGCCGTCTTGCAGAAAGCAGAGGAAAAAAACGAATTGCTATTATCTGCCTGCCGGAGAGACCGCAGTTTTTTATCGGAATTCTGGGAGAGAAGAGGGTTGGCAGATTTTTACCTATGCGGATAAAAAACTTTATGACGTGGATTTTATAACAGGGGAATGTCAGGAACGGACGATTAGTTTTCCGGTGGAGGAGCGGCAAAAGCTGGCAGTAGGATTTGAGAGAATTTCTGAATGGGGGATGTATGCGGCTTGTGAAGGTTATTTTAATACGCTCCCTGATTTTTTGAAGGGAACCCTTAAGGGGCGTCCTTTTAGTGCGGGACGGGCACGACAGGAATTTGAATCAATTGCGGTTAATAGCGACGGTACATGCGGCGAAAAGCTATATGCGTTTATAAAGGATAAACTATTATTGTGAGTGGGTTTAAAGGATGGCGCGTGATCATATAGTCATAATCCCACCGGATATGAATCTGGAATGGAGAACGATATGAAAAAAGTGATTACATATGGCACTTTCGATTTATTGCACGAAGGGCATTACCGCCTGCTGGAAAGAGCAAAGGCATTAGGGGATTATTTGATTGTCGGGGTCACGGCCGAGGCATATGATAAGGCCAGAGGGAAACTGAATGTAGTGGATTCTCTGGCAACCAGGATAGAAAATGTTAGAAAAACAGGTTTTGCGGATGAGATTATTGTGGAGGAATCTCCGGGGCAGAAGGTTCAGGATATCAAAAAATACCAGATAGATATTTTTACGGTAGGGTCCGACTGGATGGGCGCTTTTGACTATATGAAAGATTACTGTCAGGTTGTTTATCTTGAGAGGACAAAGAACATATCAAGCACTATGCTGCGTGTGCAGAATAAAAGAATTCAACGGATTGGTATTATTGGTACAGGAAGAATTGCGGGGCGGTTTATTCCGGAAGCAAAACTGGTAAGTGGTATTAGCACGCAGGGTGTATATAATCCTCACAGGGAAAGCGCAAAACGCTTTGCACAGAAATGGGAGATTGATTGTTATGAGGAACTGGAGGATTTTTATGCAGCCGTGGATGCAGTCTATATCGCATCTCCGCATGAGACTCACTATGCCTATATCAAATCATCGCTAGAGCATGGAAAGCATGTGCTTTGTGAAAAGCCGATGGTACTGGAAAGGGCACAGGCGGAGGAAGTGTTTCGCTTTGCAAGGGAACGTAAGCTGATTCTGTTTGAGGGCATTAAGACCGCTTACTGCCCGGGCTTTAATAAACTGTTAGGGGTGGCCTGCAGCGGTACCATTGGAAGTATCCGTAATGTGGAGGTATGTTTTACCAAATTGGCGGATCCTACCTGTCGGGAATTGAGCGATCCGATATATGGTGGGAGTCTGACGGAGCTTGGCAGTTATATTATGTTGCCAATTTTGAAATTGTTTGGCGAGGACTATGAAGATATTCATTTTGATGTGATTCGCGGTGAAAATGGGCTGGATCATTTTACAAAGATTTCGCTCTGCTATCCGAATGGAATTGCGACAGCTACCTGTGGTCTTGGTGTCAAATCGGAGGGAAGGCTTCTGATTGCCGGTACGAAGGGGTATGTTATTGCGGAGGCACCCTGGTGGAAAACTTCTTATTTTGAAGTGCATTATGAAAATCCTCTGGAGGTGGAGAAGTATACGGAACGTTTTCTGGGAGATGGACTGCGCTATGAAATCAGCGATTTTCTGTCTATGATTAACGGTCGAAACAGCAGTGAGTTTAAGCTGACAAGAAGCGAATCGGTAGCGCTGGCTGATATGATGGAGCAGTTTTTACGGGAAGAAAACAGGAGAAAGAGAAAAAAAGAACATGAAGATATGGGCGCATAGAGGATGTAGTCAGAGATATCCGGAGAATACGCTGATTGCGTTTGAAAAAGCGGCGCAATTGAATGGATTGACTGGAATCGAACTGGACATACAGATGACAAGAGATGGAGAACTTGTGGTGTTTCACGATGAGAGAGTAGACCGGACAACAGAGGGAATCGGTTATGTGAGAGAGTACACTCTTTCTGAGATAAAAAAACTGCATATTTATGCAGACGATAATCCATGTCAGCGGATTCCTGTTATTGGGGAGGTCCTTGATCTGCTGGAGAACAGGATAAGGAGCGGATTGAAAATAAATATAGAATTAAAAAATAGTCTGTATCCATATCCGGGGATGGAAGAAAAAATAGTAGAACTGATAAGAGGGTATGAGATAGAGAAGAATGTGATCTATTCTTCTTTTAGTGCCTTGTCTTTGGAAAAAGTCAGGGAACTTGATGATCAGGCAGAAATAGGAATTTTAGATGAGAAGGTTTCGGACTGTCTGTATAAGCTGAAAGGGGGATGCGGTGCCGTGGCACTTCATCCTTATTGGAAAGGGATTGATCTGCCTCCTGAAAAACTGCTGCATTATACAGTCCGAGCCTATTTTTCAGGTCATCTGTATCCGGAGAAACCGACAGGGTCAAAGCTTGATCTGAATGATTTGGAGCAGGTAGGGATTACGGATGTGTTTTTGAATGAACCGGAAAGCTATCTGTGAAATAGTTTGGGTGCATTTGATTTGAGAAAGGAAAAAGTAAATGAACACTGACTGCATAAAAAAATCGGAAGACTGGATTGAGCATATTGTTGATAAAGTCAATGAGCACTATGCGGAAAGAAAAGTGGTTTTATGGGGATACTATTCGGTGTCTTTTGACATAAAAAAAAGACTAGAGGATAAATATGGGATAAGCACTGCCTTTTACGTAGATGGAGACAGCAATAAAGTAGATAACCAGACCGTGTTTTCTGCAGAGTGCTTGAGCGGAAGAGCATCGGAGTATTACGTTGTAATTCCGATGGCCTTTTACCAGAGTATAAAGAAGAAAATGAGTGATGGAGGATATAAGAGAGAAGCAGACTATTACTATTTTTGTGATTGCATTATACGGGAAGAGGCTGACTACTATGAGGATTCACATGGAAATGTCGTAACGGGCAGGCATCGGGGACTTAAATTTGTGTTTTCTGGTTTCAATTCGCGGATAGAAATCGGCGAACATGTTTCTTTTACCAATACAGCGGTTTATCTGCATAATGATTGTCTGGTTTCCATTGGCAGTAACACATCTTTGCAGGACTGCGAGTTCCATATGTCTAATTTTATTGATAAGTATGCCAAGAATATATCTATAGGGAATGGAGCCAGTCTGGAAATAAAAGAAGGATGCGATATTCAGTTCTTGTCTATGCTATTCTATAAGGATTCTAAAATTGTGTTGGGAAAGAATGTGGAGATTCTTGGAAGCATAATTAATAAAACGTATTGGGAGGTTGGTCTGGCATCTGAGTTTGAGACAGGTGACAGCAGTCGATTCCATCATGGACGAATTGTTATGCATTCGGGCACTTTGTTTAAAATCGGAAAATGTTTTTCGATTGGACCCAGATATGAGATTGCAGTAGACGGTTTCACAAGCATTCTGATTGGAGATGATTGTCTGTTTTCCTGGGACATCGTGATGTTGAGCGGTGATGGACATTCGATATTTGATATTACTACGGGAGAAAATATT